>Ga0208029_1001116_pt1 | contig 12813 bp, 18 predicted proteins | sample MalvireepMed_s12_FD_184242 | JGI IMG/M metagenome (GOLD analysis project Ga0208029, IMG submission 184242) | Marine viral communities from the Global Malaspina Expedition - Malaspina viral metaG DeepMed_s12 (SPAdes) (version 2) | ecosystem: Environmental > Aquatic > Marine > Oceanic | place... | reverse complement strand
GATTAAGAGAAGGCACTAGGCGGGGTCTAGCGACTCGATTAGACAGGTCTCGTTCGGGTAGAGATCTTCCTCAAATAAGAGAAGAAGTTCCTCTTAAATTTGCAAAAGGGGGAAGCATTGACGGTAAAGCCATTAAAGGTTTAACCAGAGGCTCAAGGAGAAAATAATGCCAAGTTATTATGACAGCACTGAGAAGAAACCCGGCAAAGCCAAGGTGGTGTATAACAAGGGCGGTAAGGTCAAGAAGATGTCCAGGGGCGGCAGGACTGTAGCCCGTGGCAGCGGCGCAGCCCGACCTCAGTATTTCGAGAAGAACGGCTAGATGGCGATAGAGCGCCCGATGGGGCAAGACCCCTTTGTGCAACCACAGGTTGAACCTGACCTGGAAATAGATATCGTCAACCCAGAATCGGTATCAGTGGAAACCCCTGACGGCGGGGTGGTTATAGATTTTGACTCCAGTGGGATGATGCCGGGTGGTGCTGACCATAATCAGAATCTGGCTGATGTCATTGAGGAAGATGAATTACGGAAAATCGCTTCCGAGCTTGTCAGTGCTTTTGAGTCCGACAGGGACAGTCGGGGAGACTGGGAAGACACCTACATCAATGGCTTAGACCTTCTGGGCCTAAAGAACGAAGACCGTACCGAGCCTTGGGACGGTGCTTGCGGAGTGTTTCACCCTGTACTGACTGAAGCGGTTATCCGCTTTCAGGCGCAGGCGATTCAGGAGATATTCCCTGCCGCTGGTCCGGTCAAAACATCCATTGTCGGGACGATTACCAGCGAAAAGGAAAAACAAGCCAGCCGGGTGCGGGACTACCTGAACTACCTCATCACCGAAAAGATGACCGAATACCGCTCTGAGACAGAGAAGATGTTGTTCTCATTGCCACTGGCGGGTTCTGCGTTCAGGAAAGTCTACTTCGACCCGAACATGGGGCGACCCTGTTCCATGTTCGTGCCTGCCGAGGACTTTGTGGTGAGCTACGGAGCCTCTGATCTGGTCACTTGTGAACGGGCTACCCATGTAATGAAGCGTACCAGCAATGAAGTGCGTAAATTACAGGTCTCTGGCTTCTACAGCGACATCGAATTGCCTGACCCGAGTCCTGACACAAGCGAGATTGAGAGAAAATACAACCAGTTGACAGGCGGATCGGCTAATTATGAGTTCGACCACCGCCATACCATCCTTGAAATACAGGCAGAACTGGATTTACCGGGCTTTGAAGACACCGAATACGGCGAACCCACGGGAATTGCCCTGCCGTATGTAATCAGCATCGACAAATCCAGCCGAAAAGTGCTCTCTATCCGCAGAAACTGGTATGAAAACGACCCGGTTAAGATGAAACGGGAGCATTTTGTCCACTATCAGTACCTTCCGGGGTTGGGCTTCTACGGATTCGGCCTGATTCACATGATTGGTGGGCTGGCGAAATCGGCAACGAGCGTTTTACGCCAGTTGGTGGACGCAGGGACGCTTTCAAACCTGCCCGGTGGCCTTAAATCCCGCGGATTACGCATAAAAGGCGACGATACGCCGATTATGCCGGGTGAATTCAGGGATGTGGACGTTCCCGGCGGTGCAATCCGCGACAACATCACGTTTTTGCCTTACAAAGAGCCTAGTAACGTCCTATATCAGCTTTTAGGCGATATCGTGACCGAAGGCAGGCGTTTTGCCTCTGCGGGGGATGTCAAAGCGGCTGATATGAACGCCGAAGCGCCTGTAGGCACCACTTTAGCCATTTTAGAACGATCCATGAAGGTGATGAGCGCGGTTCAGGCGCGACTTCACGCCTCCATGCGGAAGGAATTGCGGATTCTGTCAGGAATAGTGCGTGATTTCGGCCCCTCGGAGTATCCCTACGATGCTGCCGATGGCGAACTGACACAGGAAGACTTCGATGACCGGGTGGACATCATTCCGGTCAGTGACCCCAACGCAGGGACGATGGCGCAACGGATTATGCAGTATCAGGCTGCACTTCAGTTAGCTGCACAGGCACCGCAAATGTACGATATGCCGTTACTGCACCGTCAGATGCTGGAAGTGCTGGGTATCAGGGAGGCAGATAAGATTGTGCCGCTTGAGGATGAGGTCGAGATTGCCGATCCGGTCTCTGAGAACATGAACATCATCAACGGTGAGCCAGTCAAGGCATTTATTTATCAGGACCACGAAGCACATATCCAGACCCATGTGGCGCTGATCCAAGACCCGAAGGTGATGGAGATCATGTCGCAAAGCCCCACTGCCAAATCAGCAGAGGCGGCGATGGCGGCACATATTTCAGAACACGTTGCGTTTGCGTATCGGGCGAAGATTGAGAAAGAACTTGGTGTGGAGCTTCCTGCTCCCGGCGATCATCTTCCAGAAGACATAGAACTGAGGTTATCACGGCTCGTTGCCCCTGCTGCGGCACAATTAACGGGCAAGGATCAGCGCGAAGCCGAGATGCAGAAGAAGATGGAAGAAGCTGAAGACCCGATTATCCAGATGCAACAACAGGAATTGCAGATCAAGCAACAACAGGCGCAGGCTAAAGCGCAAACAGATATGGCGAAGATTCAGGCTGATCTCAAGAAGGCAGCAGATAAATCTGACCTTGAGCGGGACAAGATGGAGCAACATGAGCGTCTGGAAGGGGCGAAACTTGGGGTCAAGATTGCCGCTGAAAATAGCCGCGAACAACTTGAGTCTAAAAGAATTGCTAGTAAAGAACAGGTTGAGGGTGCTAAATTAGGCAAAGAGATAGCAAAAGACCTGATGAACGACAAGAATTCCGATGGATGAACTAGATTTATTGAGGGATAAGTACCGTGGAATGATGAATGAAATGAGCGACCATCTGAGTACAGGGGGTTGTAAGGAGTTTTCAGAATACACGCGCTGTTGCGGGATCATTGAAGGTCTCGCAATGGCAGAAAGGGAATTGCTCGATCTTAAAAAGAAGATTGAGGAAGCATAACGTCGCGTCAGGCGGCGCAGGTGACTCTGGACACCCATTTCCAGTGCAAGGAAGAAACTAATGCCTGAGTCATTAGCAGTAGTAAAAAACGAGCCGGAAGAGGAGAAGGTCGAAGAAATTGAGATCGACGAATCAGAAGCTCGCAAAGCAAGTCAGATGCCGAAGCCGAAAGGCTACAAGATACTGATTGCTCTACCTGAACCTGATGAGAAAACGGATGGCGGAATCATTAAAGCAAGTCAGACAATATACGCCGAAGAGGTGGGGAGTATTGTCGGCTTCGTTCTGGACATGGGGCCGGACGCATACGCCAATCATGGTCGTTTTCCCACAGGCCCGTTCTGCAAGAAGGGGGATTGGATCGTGATGCGCTCATATTCAGGCACACGATTCTTGGTTCATGGTAGAGAGTTCCGTTTAATCAATGATGACAGCGTAGAAGCTGTGGTCGAAGACCCACGGGGTATCGTAAAGGTATGAGCGAAACAACAGAAAACGTCACAGGTACAACAGAATCTGTAGATGCACCAACGTCGGCTGAAGACAAGTTCTTCGGTGTCAAGACGCAAATTGCCAAAAGTAAGAATAAAAAGGAACCCTCTGTTGAGGAGGCTCCTGTTGAACAGAATCATTTCGATCTGGAAATCATAGATGATAAACCTCCCAAGCAATCTGCAAATGACGGGGGAACTGATGATGAGTTAGCTGGTTACAGCAAAACCGTCAGAAAGCGTCTGGATAAGGCCACTTTCAAAAGACGGGAGGCAGAGCGTCTTGCAGATGAAGCGGTCAAAACTACTCAGCAGTTACACGCTGAAAACCAGCAACTCAAGGCGAAAACCCGTGAGCAGCAGGCGTTGCTTGATCGTGGTGAGACTGTGCTGGTCTCGCAGATCAAAGAGAAAGCATCGTTAGCAGCAGATAAGGCGAAGGCTGAGTATCGCAAGGCTTATGAGGAAGGTAATACGGATGCTATTGTAGCCTCACAGGAGCAAATGATTGAGGCGCAGGCTCGTAAGCTGGAAGCGCAGCGATGGGAAAATCAATTACCGCCTCAACCTACTCAAGAGCAGCAGCAACAGGCTGCTTATCAGCAACAGGTGCAGCAACCTGTAGCCCCGCAGATACCGGAGCCTGAACCGAAGGCAAAGGAGTGGGGAGATAAAAACTCATGGTTCGGTGATGAAGCCCATAAGGGTATGACGGCATACGCTTATGCGCTCCATGAAGAAGCGATAAAGGACAATGGGCTTTCGCCTAATTCAGATCAATACTTTGAGTATATTGACAAGAATATGCGGAGTCGGTTTAATGATTATGCTTGGCCGGAAAACGTATCGGGAGATACGAGCGGTGGTGGACAAACCGCGACTTCGACTGCCAAGCAAGCCTCTTCGGTGGTTGCTCCTTCCGCAAGGAATAATGGAGCCAAGCCCCGCAAAGTGAAGTTAACGTCCACCCAAGTTGCACTCGCTAAACGACTGGGGTTAACGAACCAACAGTATGCCAATCAGGTCATCAAGGAGATGTCAAATGGCTGACTATGAGCGCACTCCGAGGTCTCAAGAGACTCGTGTAGAAGATGTCAGACCCCAAGATGATTCTTGGGTTCCGTCTTCAATTTTGCCAGTTCCAGATCCGCAGGACGGATGGGTTTTCCGTTGGATAAGAACCAGTATTATGGGTCAATCGGATAATCCAAACGTGTCAAAGAAATTCAGAGATGGTTGGGTTCCGGTTAAAGTGGAAGATCATCCAGAACTGAAAACTTTGTCAGATATCAATTCTCAGTTTAAGGGGAATATCGAGCAGGGTGGACTGCTTTTGTGTAAGGCTCCCAAAGAAAAAATGGATGCCAGAAATGCACATTATCAGGAAATAGCAAAACAGCAGATGGAGTCTGTAGACAGCAACTACATGAGAGAAAACGATCCGCGTATGCCACTATTGAGACCGGAGAAAAGTACGCGCACGACCTTTGGCAAAGGCTAATTCTCTTTTGAAATAGCCTTTTTTCTTCAACAGTAGCGTAGGAGAAATTCAAATGGCTACTTCTGCAACTCCAAATGGTGCAGAACCTGTTGGTACTTGTAGTGCAAGCGGTTCCTTTTCTGGAAAAGTTGTACATATCAAGATTGCCAGCGCGTATGGCACCGCAATATTTTATGGGGATTTTGTGAAGCTGGTTACAGCCGGGACGGTTGAACTGGACAGTGGAACCTCTTCACTCACCTCCATAGGTATTTTCATGGGCTGTAAGTACACCGATTCAAGCACATCTCAGATGACCTTCAATCAGACTTGGCCTGCTTCTATGGCAGCGTCCGACGCGATGGCGTATGTTTTGATTGATCCTGATGTCCTGTTCAAGATGCAGGGAGATGGTTCTATTGCTCAGACCGGACTCGGCGCGAACTTTTCTGTCATTCAGACAGCGGGTTCAACCACGATTGGTCGAAGCAAAAATGCTTGTGATGCGTCTACAGTCGCCACCACCAATACGTTCCCTATAAGGCTAGTTGACTTTGTTGACGGCCCGACAAGTTCGGTTGGTGATACCTACACTGATGGCATTTTCCGCTTCAACGCGGGGCATCAGTTAACCAATACTACAGGCATATAAGGGGTAATTAGCATGGCTATTTCAAGAGCACAAATGCTTAAAGAACTCCTGCCGGGGCTGAATGCCCTTTTCGGCCTGGAGTATGAAAAGTACGAGGACGAACACGCCGTTATTTACGATACGGCCTCATCAGAGCGTTCGTTCGAGGAAGAAGTGAAGCTGAGTGGATTCGGTGCTGCTCCCGTGAAGGACGAAGGGAATGCAATTTCCTACGATTCTGCACAGGAAGCGTTCACTGCAAGGTACAACCATGAAACGATTGCAATGGGTTTTGCGATTACGGAAGAAGCAATGGAGGATAACCTCTATGACTCTCTTTCTGCTCGCTACACAAAAGCCCTTGCAAGAGCGATGGCCTATACCAAGCAGGTGAAAGCGGTAAATCCGCTCAACAATGGTTTCACCAATTCTTACCAGACGGGTGACGGGGTTAACCTCTTCACAGCATCTGGTGATGGTGTTACTGGCGGCGGCGGTCATCCGAGAGTGGATGGCGGTACAAACGATAACCGTCCTTCGACGGCGGCTGACCTGAATGAAACTTCATTGGAGGCGGCAGTCGTTACGATTGCTGCGTTAACCGATGAGCGTGGACTTCTGATCGCGGCCCGACCAAGACGTTTATTGGTTCCGCCTGCCGGAATGTTTATTGCCACGCGGCTCCTTGAGTCAGATCAAAGGGTTGCTACGGCGGATAACGATATCAATGCTATACGCAGCATGGGTATCGTACCGGAAGGATATTCGGTCAATCACTACCTGACTGACTCAGATTCCTTCTATGTCGTTACTGACGTACCCAATGGCTTGAGGCATTTCGAGCGTACCGCGCTGGAAACTTCAATGGACGGGGACTTCGATACGGGTAACGTGCGCTACAAGGCGCGTGAGCGGTACTCCTTCGGTGTTTCTGACCCATTGGGAATCTACGGTTCGCCGGGAGCGTAAGCAACTGGTGTATAGGGAGGGCGACTTAGTTTTTTAATAAACGTACAGAAACTCGCAAAATCTGTTAGGTAAGTCGCTCTCCTTTTTCCTGACTGTCGCATTGCACGGCAGACACTAGCCACGACAGGAGAAAGATAATGGCTAATACTACATTTAATGGCCCAGTCCGGTCTGAAGGCGGCTTCGAGCAAATCACGAAGACTGCCGGAACCGGAGCAACCACCAACAACTTCGATGTGGACTCAAGCGGAAACGTATCTGGTTCAGGTACGCTGAAACTCACTGGTGCCGCTAATATACTCTCTGATTATGAGTCAATTACCGCAGCAACAAAGACCCTGACATCAGCGGATACCGGGACTGTTTACGGTTTCAACAGGGCAGCAGGGATTGTAGTTACGTTGCCCACTCCAGCGGCAGGAATTGTTTATAAGTTCCTCGTTGAGACAACCTTTACTGGTGCCGGGCAGATCAAAACAGCCACAACCGATGGAACCGATGGTTTCCTTGGCACGGCGTTCCTTTTTGACACTGGCGAGATCGGTGAGACTGATAACTTTCATCCGGCTTCCTCCAACGATGTAATTGATCTGGGGGCTGTAGAGCAAGGTTGGCTGACTGGTGGATTCATCACGATGACAGGAGTGAACACGACAACTTGGTTCGTCGAGGCGTTCCTGATGGGCGATGGCACATTGGCAACTCCTTTCACTGACAGTTAATAGTTGATCGACTCTGGCTGGGGCTTTGTCCCCAGCCAGATTGTCGATGCCTAATCTTTAGGGAGTAAGTTATGGCAGGATATTCAGATGTAAAAGCAGTTTTTATTACTGCTGATACTCAAGCCCTGGATGCCGATGGCATATCCGCAGCCGCAGCAGTAGGCAACAACGCAGCACTTACGATAGGTGGTGCATTGGCCTCTGGCGGTTCTGTCACGAATGTGGGTGGAAGAATTGTTACTATTCTTTCAGCAGGAGATGATTCTGGGATTTCCTTTACAGTTACTGGTACTGATGTGAACGGTGATTCTCAAACAGAGTCGATCACTGGTGCTAATGCGGGAACCGCAACCGGATCTAAGTATTTCAGAACCATTACCGCAATTTCTGCGGTAGGAGATCCCGCAGGCAATGTTTCTGCCGGAATCAATGCTTCGGCTGCTGACGTTATTTATGCCGGAAGATCAAGGATTAAAGGGGTCTTCATAGTCAATTCAGGTACAGCAGGGACTATAGATTTCCTTATTACCTCTCCAACAGGCACAAGCATGATGAAGGCTGGAACTGTTGCCAGTGCAACTGTGACTACAAATGTAGTCATACCCGATGAAGGTGTTTTGTTTACTGCCGGAGCATATATCCAGTACACGACAGCAACATTTGGGAAATTAACAGCGTTTCACGCCTAATAAAAGAATCGGGGGTTAGTCATGGCACAACTTGAAATATTTCAGAACGGGACTTCTTTGCATCCTGACACGATGGGAGAGCCTGTTTTTCAGATCGGCACGAAGAATGACGATGGAAGTTATGAGGTTGTTGTTTCTGAGGGCATGACTAAAGAAGAGGCGGAGTCGAAGATCAAAGAATTGCAGCCTGTCAAGGCTGCTCCAAAAGAGAAAACGGCTCCAGAAAAGAAGGTTACCAAGAAGGTTGTCAAGAAGGCTACCAAGAAGGTTACCAAAAAGGCTACAAAGAAGGTTACCAAGAAGGATGCGACAAAGAAAAAGGCAAAGAAAAAGGCAAAGAAAAAGAAGGCTTCTGCAAAGAAAAAGAAGAGAAGATAATGGCTATAAGCCGCGCCCAGATGGGAAAACAAGTCCGTAACGGGGCTTCCAGAAGAAGTGCTGGCAAATCTACGCTGACTTTACCGCCGGGAGTCAAGTCACGGCCTAAAACCATGACGAGAGTGATGCGTCAGGCCATGCGTGAATCAAGGAGGCATGGATAAATGGCAACCAGCGGTACTTACGCTTTTACGCTTGATCTCAGCGATATCCTTGAGGAAGCCTATGAACGGGCTGGGTTGGAGCTACGCAGCGGTTACGACTACCGCACCGCAAGGCGTAGCCTGGATCTCATGTTTCTTGAGTGGCAGAACAGGGGGTTGAATCTCTGGACTGTTCAGGAAGACAGTCAGACCCTGACGGCAGGTACTGGTCGTTATGCCTTATCTGGTGACCAGTTGGATATTGTGGAAGCCTTTTTGCGTACTGATGACGGAGACACTTCCAAACAGACTGACCTAACAATGACGAGAATATCAATCAGTCAATATTCTCATCTAACGAATAAATTAACTCAGGGTCGCCCTATCCAATATTGGATAGAGAAAGACCCCAGTGCGATTGCTTTGAATGTGTGGCCTGTGCCGGATGATGCTGTGACCTACAAGGTCGGCTACTACTACATCCAGCGGGTGGAGGATACGGGAAGCCCTGCGTCCAACAACGTGGATATACCTTCCCGGTTCCTGCCCTGCATGGCAGCGGGGCTGGCTTATCACATTAGTGTTAAAAGACCAGAAGCATCAGATCGTGCGCCTTTGCTCAAGCAAGTCTATGAGGAGCAGTGGAATCTTGCAGCAGATGCCGACAGGGATAAATCTTCGTTCTATATGACACCGGGGGGGTATAGCCGAGTATGAGCAGCTATGCCGCAGGCAAACTGGCTTTCGGGTTCTGTGACAGGACGGGATTCAGGTATCCGCTCAAGGACTTAGTACCGCAGATAGAGAACCAGAGGCCCAATGGATTGCTGGTAGGTCGTGATGTGGTGGATGAGGATCAGCCACAGCTACAGTTGGGCCGACTGAAAATGGATGACCCGCAGGCGCTGAGAGATCCAAGACCTGATACGGGAGAAGCAGAGAGCCGTAAGCTCTATGCGTGGAATCCTGTAGGGGGCGGAAACTCTGCTTTGGGTAGTCGTACCGTAGGACTCGATATTGCGGCGGTTGTCGGTAAGGTCACGGTGAGTACGGGCTGATGGCTTGGACATACACAACGCTCAAAAGCGCAATGCAGGATTATCTGCAAAACACGGAAACCACTTTTGTAAATGATCTAGCTACTATCATCGTTCAGGCAGAGAACCGTATTCTTAAATCGGTTCAGTTGCCCGATTTCAGGAAGAACACCACAGGCACGATGACGAGCAGCAATGCTTATCTGGCAACGCCTAGTGATTTTATGGCTCCTTATTCTCTGGCGCTTGATAACAGCGGATATGAATATCTTATATTCAAGGATGTGAATTTTATTCGGGAGGCATACCCGGTCTCATCAACGACTGGTACGCCGAAGTATTACGGTCTGTTTGATGATTCATCCTTCATTCTTGGGCCAACGCCTAATAGCGGATATACGGTTGAGCTTCATTATTTCTATAAGCCAACATCGATAACCACATCAGGGGACGGAACCAGTTGGCTGGGCGATAACGCGGAAACCGTGTTGTTGTATGGCTGTCTTGTGGAGGGCTATACCTTTATGAAAGGCGAGCAGGATATGTTGGCTGTTTATCAGAAACAATATCAGGACGCACTGATGAACCTGAAATCATTGGGAGAAGGATATAGCACAACTGATAATTACCGTAGTGGAACGGTCAGGGCGCAGAAAGTCTGATGTTGGGTGTAAACGTAGCAATAGAGCCGGGAACCTGCGAGGTTTATACAACTGAGTATCGTGGCTTTACACCAGAAGAGATCGCTGAACGGGCAGTCCCTAAAGTTGTTTCTGTTGCGGAAGGTGCTGACCCGGAGGTAAGGGAGCAGGCAGAGGCATTCAAGAACAGGCTTTTTCATGTAATCGTTAAGGCTTGTAATGATGCGATACGCAGTGACAGGACAACGCTTACCAATCTTTTGGATCAACAGGGCCATAAAGACATGGCTGATATTTTGAGGAAAATCTAATGGCAATTACACAAGCGGTATGTACCAGTTTCAAGTCAGAGTTACTGCAAGGAATTCATAATTTCCATAATGGAAGCGGTGGTGGAACTACAACAACTACAGGTACCGGAAATGCATTCAAGATAGCACTCTATACATCGAGTGTTACTTTGGCAGCATCAACAACCGCGTATTCATCCTCAAATGAAGCTTCTGGGACGAACTATTCTGCGGGAGGAAATACACTCACGAATGTTGATCCTTCAACTTCTGGAACGACAGCCCTGACAGATTTTGCTGATTCCACATGGAGTTCAGCAACCATAACGGCAAATGGGGCGCTTATTTATAATTCCAGCACAACAGCAGGCAGCGCGAATCGTGCTGTGGTGGTTCTGGCTTTCGGTGGTGATAAGACTTCGACGAGTGGTGATTTCACAGTTACCTTCCCAACGGCAGATGCGTCGAACGCCATCATAAGAATTGCGTAGTGAGTAGATAATGTGGCAAATGCAAAAGTTGCATGGCAAGGCTTTAACTCAAGCAACATTGCTTGGGGCGAAAGTACATGGGGTGATGCTGAAGAGGCAATCACTGGTGCAACAGCATCTGTCGGTACTGTTACTGTTTCGGCAAATGCGTGTATCTGCCCGGTTACTGGTAATTCAGCCACTGTATCAACTGCTTCTGTCACAGTCACAGCGGCAGCTACGGTCAGTCCAAGCACAAATGTGGCGACCTCTGCGGTTGGTTCGGTTTCACTTATCACTAATAACACGATTGAAGTTACCAGTGATGCGTCTACGGTTTCTACTAACGATGTTACGGTTTCTGCCGAGGCAGAGGTTGATGTCACTGGCAATCAGGTTGAGGTATCTACAACGAGTGTTTTGGTATGGGGACTTGTGGATACAAGTCAAACGCCTGACTGGTCTTCAGTTTCAAGTTCACAAACAGCTAATTGGAGTTCGGTAGATTCTGATCAAACTCCTGATTGGAAAGAGGTAGCGTAATGGCGACTTATGTAAATGATCTCAGGCTGAAAGAAATCGCCACTGGCGATGAATCAGGGACATGGGGCACAAGCACGAATACAAATCTTGAATTGATTGGAGAATCAATGGGTTACGGCACAGAGGCCGTAGCCAATGCTTCAACCCACACCATCACAATGGCAGATGGAGCCACTGACGGATTCAGGTGTACGTTTTTACGGCTTACTGGCGGTGGTCAGGCTTGTACAGTCACGCTGGCACCCAATACGTTGTCCCACACATGGATCATCAGGAACACAACAAGTTACGCACTGACCTTTACTCAGGGTTCTGGGGCGAACGTAATTATCGCGGCAGGGCAAGCAAAAATTGTTACTACAGACGGATTAGGCGCTGGAGCGGTTGTCTATGAGTGTTTAGAGGATCTTGAGTTAGGAGGAACAATCACCGTTGGTATTGATGATGCCGGATATGATGTGAAGCTTTACGGAGCCACTTCCGGTAAGTCTTTACTTTGGGACGAGTCGGCAGACAGCTTGATTGTCACAGGATCGACTTCTCAGCAGGGGACTCTTACGGTTGGAGTAGACGATACTGGCTACGATGTTAAATTGTTTGGTGCAACTTCCGGTAAGTATTGGTTGTGGGACGAATCAGCAGATGGGGTTGTTCAGCAGGGGACGCTAACAGTTGGGGTAGATGATACCGGATTTGATGTAAAACTCTTTGGAGCTACTTCCGGTAACTATATGCTCTGGGATGAAAGTGCCGATTCGTTGCTGGTAAACGGCGATATCGACATGGTGACTAACGGTAATCGAATTGATCTGGATACTGATAACGATACCAGTATCAGAGCATCAGCCGATGACACTATAACTGTTGAAGTGGGCGGTTCCGATCTGATTGCATTGACTACCACTTCCACCTTCTCATGCCCTGTCACAGTGGGAGTGGACGATACAGGCCATGATGTAAAGCTATTCGGGGCTACGTCTGGAGCCTATATGCTCTGGGACGAGAGTGCCGATGATTTGAAGTTGGTTGGTGCTGCCGGGATGACCGTTGCTGGCGATATTGATGTTGACGGCACAACGAATTTAGACGCTGTAGATATTGACGGTGCTGTGCAGATTGATGGAACAGTCACAGTCGGTGTTGATGACACGGGGCTAGATGTTAAGTTCTTCGGGGCTACGTCTGGAGCTTATATGCTCTGGGATGAATCAGCAGACGATTTGAAGTTAGTAGGAGCAGCGGGACTTACTGTTGCCGGAGATATTGACGTTGACGGTACAACTAATCTGGATGCAGTAGACATTGATGGTGCGGTACAGATTGACAGTACAGTTACAGTTGGCGCAGATGA
>Ga0208029_1001113_pt1 | contig 12855 bp, 13 predicted proteins | sample MalvireepMed_s12_FD_184242 | JGI IMG/M metagenome (GOLD analysis project Ga0208029, IMG submission 184242) | Marine viral communities from the Global Malaspina Expedition - Malaspina viral metaG DeepMed_s12 (SPAdes) (version 2) | ecosystem: Environmental > Aquatic > Marine > Oceanic | place... | reverse complement strand
AAATTATCGGAGAACAAACTATTGCTGATGCTATTTTAGATCGACTGGTACATGCAGCACATAGAGTGGAACTTAAAGGTGAATCCATGAGAAAAAAAAGAAAAAAACAATGATAAATTTTATATTTTTATAAGCACAAAACTGCTCTTTTTAGAACCTGTTTTACTATGCTCAATTTAAACAGGAATGGGTGGGTCAACTTTACAGGAATTTACAGTTAAACTATTTAACCAATTAAAAATGAAAAATACACACTACAATTCATCAAATTCAATTTTTTTCAAAAGGCTTTTATTGGTCGCAATAATGGCTTTAGCTTCTTGTAACTCAAATGAAAAAACTGAAGCTGCAAATACTGCCGAAACTGAAACAACTGAAGATACCGACATGATTACAATTACAGAAAATCAGTTTTCTGCTGGAAATATGGAAGTTGGAAAAGTAACCATGCAGCCTTTTAACACCATTGTAAAAGCCAATGGTATGTTTGCTGTGCCACCAGAAAACCAAGCAGATGTAAGTGCTTATTTTGCAGGCTATGTAAAAAACATCAGCCTGTTACCAGGCGACCCTGTTAAAAAAGGACAGACCTTATTCACGATTGAAAATCCTGAATACGTGCAAGTACAACAAGATTTTTTAGAAGCCAAAGGACGTTTGAACTATTTAAAATCAGACTACGAACGTCAAAAGGAATTAATAGCAGATAATGTCACTTCTAAGAAGAATTTTCTAAAAGCAGAATCCGAATATACGGTAACGTTGGCGCAGTTTCAATCCTTAAAAAAAAGGTTGAGTTTAATGAATATTAACCCAAACACCTTGTCTGGAGAAAATATTCGTTCGGTTATCAGCGTGCCTTCGCCTTTAACGGGTTACGCAACCACAATTAATGCTACAAAAGGAATGTACCTAAATCCTTCAGATGTTGCGGTAACGGTTACTAATACAGATGATTTACACATAGAGTTGAAGATTTTTGAAAAAGACCTTCCAATGGTAAAAGAAGGACAATTTATTAATGTACGACTACAAAATGATATGAATAAAGTGTATCAAGGCAAAGTGCATTTAGTAAATAAAGCGATAAATGCCCAAGACAGAACCGTCGCCATTCACGGCGATTTGGTAAACGAAAGTGATGTAAAACTATTTGCACCCGGAATGTATATAGAAGGAGAAATATTAACTACCACTTCAGAACATCCTGCGTTACCAGTAGAAGCAGTTGCGAATATTGATAATGACTACTTTGTTTTGGTTAAAGAAAACGGTACAACTTTTAAAAGGGTGTTAGTCAAAGTGGGTGCTACTAATAATGGCTTTATTCAAATAATTAACGCCAATGATTTTAAAGGAGATTCTGAATTTTTGACCAAAGGAGCATTTAATCTAATAACAGAATAGATGGAAGAAAAAGCAGAAGAACTAGACAACTATTTAGACAGCCATTACATTCATAGAAGTAACTGGTTAAGAGCCGCAGTACTTGGTGCCAATGACGGTATTTTATCAACAGCAAGTATTGCTATAGGTATTGCAGCTGCAAGTGTTACACGAGAACCTATTATTTTGGCAACTTTAGCAGGTCTTGTTGCTGGTGCTTTGTCAATGGCAGCAGGAGAATACGTTTCCGTGAGTTCACAAACCGATGTGGAAAAGGCAGACATTGAACGCGAAAAACAAGAATTAAGCGAAATGCCCGAAATCGAGCTACAACGACTTGCCGAAATTTATGAAAAAAGAGGTTTGAAAAAAGAAACTGCTTTAACCGTAGCTAAAGAATTAACAGAACACGATGCTTTGGGTGCACATATCAGGGATGAATTAGGTATAAATGAAATAAGCCAAGCCAAACCTATGCAAGCAGCGTTTGCCTCAGGTGCGGCATTTACAGTTGGTGGATTGCTTCCTTTTTTGGTAACACTATTTCTTCCTTTAAATAGTATGGAATATTGGCTTTATGGTTTTGCACTTTTCTTCTTGATAATTCTGGGAGCACTAGCTGCTAAAACAGGCGGTTCAAGTATCGTTAAAGCCATTGCTCGTATCACGTTTTGGGGAACAGTTGCAATGGGTCTAACTGCATTGGTCGGTTACTTGTTCAATGTAAATATGGTTTAAACAAAAAAATAAATTATGAACGACGCACATTTTCATTTAGTAGTAAATCATTTGCCTATTGTAGGGGTATTGATTGGTTTTTTAGTGTTGTTAGCAGGTTTGATTATGAAGAAACCGCAAATAAAAAACACAGCATTGGGTATTTTTATTTTTAGTGCCTTAACAGCAATCGTTGCCTTCTTAACTGGAGAAGGCGCTGAAGAAATTGTTGAAAATTTACCAGGAATTAGCGAAACATTAATTCATAAGCACGAAGAGTATGCAGAATTATTTCTTGCAATGATGCAAATTTTGGGTGTTACCTCATTAATAACCTTGTTTTTGCAATATAAAAAGTTACCATTCTTAAAATATGGATTTGTACTCATTTTACTGCTTTCTATGGTAACAATGGGAATTGCTAAATACGTTGGGACAAGTGGCGGAGAAATAACACACATAGAGATTAGAAGCGATGCAAATGTTATTCAATTAGATGGAAACCAGGACCACAACGATGATTAGTAGCGTTGCTACATATTGTACAGATATATTGACGACTTCAAAATGTTCGGCATTGCCTTTTCATAATCTTCAACATACCAAGGAAGTGGTGCAGAATGTAAAATACTTATGCGCTGCTATGGATATTAATAAGCAAAACACAGAGATTCTTGTCGTTGCAGCGTGGTTTCACGATACAGGATTCTCAACCACCTACAAAGGTCACGAGGATGAAAGTAAATTGATAGCCACCCATTTTTTAAAAAAAGAAAAAGTTAGTAAAGATTTAATAGAAAAAGTCAATAATTGTATCGATGCCACTAAAATGCCACAATGTCCAACCACAGCTTTGGCCGAAGTGCTTTGCGATGCCGATATTTTTCACATCAGCAATTCGCATTTCTTTTATCGAAAACTTTTGCTTCGTAGGGAATGGGAAGTGTATTGCGATAACAAAGTAACCGATTTTGAATGGCATAAACTGAATTTAGAATTTTTAAAAAAGCACCATTTTAGAACCCTTTACGGAGAAGATATCCTTGAACAAGGAAAACAAGAAAATATACATAAAGTAGAACAAATATTAGCTAGTTACTAGCTGAAAATTACATCTTAAAAACCTTAAATAAAATGTCAAAAATCTTCCCAACGCGCTTCACTTTATTGAAATCCTATATTGGTTTATTTTTAATACTGTCTTTTATAGTAAGGGTTAGTTTTCTTATTTGGAATTTTTCTGAAGTAGATAAAGGTGGTTTTACTCTTATTAAAACCTTCGGAATAGGCTTCTTGTTCGATATAGCAACAATTTCATTTTTTGCTATACCTTATTTAGCATACTTATTGTTTTTTCCAAAACGATTTTATGGTTCTATAGTAGATAAAATCATTACTTATTTTGGATTCTCAATTGGTGTGCTGATTATATTTTTTTCCTTCTTTGGAGAGTTTACATTTTGGGATGAATTTCAAAGAAGATATAATTTTATAGCTGTAGATTATTTAATTTATACTTACGAGGTAGTAAAGAACATTAATGAATCTTACCCGTTGCCTATCCTCATTTCTGCTATGTTGGTCTTAGTTTTAACAAGTATTTTCATTACATATAAGTTAGGCTATTTCAACAAAACGTTTAAAAGCGTAACGACATTTAAACCTAAATTACTAGCTGCAATTCCTTGGTTTGTTGTAGTTTTTATAGGTGTATTTTTTGTTACAAACAAGCAAGCAGACTTTTCAGAAAACAGATACAATAACGAACTGGCAAAATCAGGAATTTACTCATTCTTTGCGGCCTTCAGAAATAACGAATTGCCTTATAATGAATTTTATAAAACCATACCTAAAAGAGAAGCTTTCCAAACCGTTAAGACAAGTTTTTTAAGTTCACGGAATACATTTGAAAATCCAAAAAAAAATGCAATTTACAGAACAGTAATAAACACGGATAGTATTCAGAAATCAATAAAACCAAACGTCATTTTTATTTGTATAGAAAGCTTAAGTGGCGATTTTTTAAGTGAATTTGGTAATAAAAACAACATCACGCCAATACTTGATTCTCTTGCAAACAAAAGCCTCTTTTTTCAAAACCTATATGCAACCGGAACAAGAACTGTAAGAGGTATGGAAGCCATAACATTATCTATACCGCCAACACCTGGGCGTAGTATTGTAAAGCGAAAAAATAATCAAGGTTTATTTACTATTGGAGAAGTTTTTAAACAAAAGGGTTACGAACGCAATTTCTTCTATGGAGGCGACGGATACTTCGACAATATGAATACTTATTTTGGAGGAAACGGTTTTAATATCGTTGATAGAGGACGTGGTTTTCTCTTGGATAAAAACATTACAACCACTCGTACTAATATTGAAGATGACGAAGTTACTTTTGAAAATGCTTGGGGAGTTTGTGATATGGATATTTACAATAAAGTACTAAAAGAAGCTGATAAGGCCTACGAAACGGGAAAACCATTTTTCGATTTTGTGATGACCACTTCTAATCACAAGCCATATACCTACCCAGAAGACGAAATAGATATCCCTTCAGGAACTGGGAGAAATGGCGCAGTAAAATATACTGATTATGCAATTGGGCAATTTATAAAAAAAGCACAACAAAAACCTTGGTTTAAAAATACGGTATTCGTGATAATGAGTGACCATTGTGCAAGTAGCGCAGGACGTTGGGAATTGGATGTGAAAAATTACCACATTCCGGCATTAATTTTCAATTTACCGAATCAACAACCAGAAAAAATAAACAAGCTGGCTTCTCAAATTGATGTATTTCCAACCTTGTTTTCGGCCCTGCATTGGAACTATAAGTCCAATCTTTTCGGAAATGATATTATGTCAATGCAACCACAAGATGAGCGTGCGTTTATAGGAAACTATAGAAAATTAGGGTATCTAAAAGACAATAAAATCTTGATATTAGATGAACAGAAAAATGCAAATTTCTACTCTTGGAATCCTTCAGATAATAGCTTGACAACTATTCCTTCCGAAGAAAGTTTTGAGAAAAAAAGTATTTCATTCTATGAGGTTTCAGATGATTTATATAGAAATGGAGGTTTAAAATTAAAGACTAAATAAGGTGGTAAATATTCATTTCATAATTAATCCAATAGCAGGATCTGGTCATCATAGTTTTTCTGAGGAACTAGTTCAGGGTTTGTACGAGCCAAATAAATATAATATCACTATTAAATATTCAAATTACAAAGGACAAGCAATTGATTTAACCAAAGAATCTTTAAATCAAAAAGCGGATGTCATTGTAGCCTGTGGCGGAGATGGAACAATAAATGAAGTGGCTTCAACTTTAGTTGGGACATCTATTCCATTAGGTATTGTTCCTATTGGTTCTGGTAATGGTTTGGCCTCTAATTTAAATATTCCGAAGAATATTATAAAAGCACTCAATATTATTAAAATTAATAACCAAACAAAAATTGATGTTGGCTGTATAAATGAAAGATATTTTTTCAGTAATACTGGTTTTGGCTTTACTGCTAGTGTTATAGGAAACTACGAAACTTTAAAGCAAAGAACACTTTTTTGTTATGTAAAGGCATCTTTTAAATCATTTAGAGAATTCAATGAAATAAAAGAAAATATTACTGTGATAAATGGTACTTCGGAAATCGTAAATCCATTTTTAATTTTTATTTCAAACTCAAATGTAATGGGATATAATTTCAGTTTAACTCCTAAAGCTTCACTACAAGACGGACTGCTGGACGTAATTATTGTACCAAAAATAAGCAAAGCAAGAATGCTGCTCTTCGGATTTTATATGCTTATTAAAAAACCAAATTTATTAAAAGGTGTTAAGTGTTTCCAAACTAAAGAGATTTTTCTTTCTCGAAATCGAAGTAATTTTTTTGAATCTCAGATTGATGGGGAATTAGCTCAAATTAAAGAGCAATCTCTTTCTGTCTTTTTAAAAGAGAAGTCATTAAATGTTATCATTTGTTGAAAAGTGAAAGAATATGAACCATATAGAAATGTAAAACTATGCTAAACCAATTTAACTTGATATACAAAATGACCACTACGATGATTAATTACATAATTCCCATAAATAATTCTTGGGAGTTTTACTTCGCTAGTTGTTTTAGTTATAGCAGCTTTAGTTAATCAGGTTTTCTTACCAATAATTCAAATTATATTATTCTATGAACAAATTTTTATCAGTAGCATTATTGTTTTTAGCTACAATTACAACTGTAAATGCCCAAGAATGGCAGACAGATTTCGCAAGGGCAAAAGAAATTGCCTCAAAAGAAAACAGACCAATTATATTAGTTTTTCAAGGTTCAGATTGGTGCGCACCTTGCATTAAACTAGATAGAGAAGTTTGGGGTACTGAAGCTTTCAAAACCTACGCAAAAAAGCATTATGTAATGTTACAAGCAGATTTTCCAAGAAAAAGCAAAAATGCACTATCTGAAGAACAAACTAAGGCGAATGCTAAGCTTGCAGAAAAATATAATAAAAATGGGATTTTTCCTTTCGTAATTGTTTTAAATAATAAAGGGGAAGTTTTAGGCGAAACAAGCTATAAAAAAACAACCCCTGAGAACTACATTAAGGAACTAAACACATTTGTAAAATAAAAAACTTTTAAATAAAACAATTTATGAAACGTAACGAATTTTTAAAAACATTAGGTGCTGGTGCTGCATTAGCAGTAACTTTTTCTTGTCTTGGCGGTTGTTCTAAAGATGATGTGTCTTCAAACACAGATGTTACATCTGGTCTTCCTTTTACCGTTGATTTATCGGCATCTTCATCAAGCGCCTTAATGAATAATGGTGGGTATATAATCAAAAACAATACCGTGGTAGCAAAAGATTTAAACGGGAATTATGTAGCTGCAACCAATTTATGCAGCCACGAACAAAAAAGAAAAGTCATTTTCCAAAATGGCGAATATTATTGTACGGAACATGGTGCACGTTTTAGTCTAACTGGCAATGGTTTAAATAGTGACGGTAGTGGCGGTCTAACCATATTTAACACGTCATTAGAGGGCAATATTTTAACAATTAGCGCATAATTTCTAAGAATATTTTGAAAATTTTCATAAACGTAATTATCATACTTTTTTGTATAGTAAGTACAGCACAACAACCCTATAAACGCACACTCAAATTAATGGGTAGTCGTTTTGATGTAACCGTTGTCGCTAAAGACTCTATTGAAGGAGGTAAATATATAGATACTGCTGTTGCAGAAATTACAAGAATAGAGAAACTTATCTCATCTTGGGATGTCAATTCGCAAACATCTGATATTAATAGAAATGCAGGAATAAAACCTGTAAAAGTAGATTCAGAACTTTATCAGTTAATAGAAAGAGCCATTGGTATCTCAAAACTTACCGACGGCGCCTTTGATATTAGTTACGCATCAATGGATAGAATTTGGAAGTTTGATGGTAGTATGACCGAGATGCCTTCCGAAGAAAAGATAAAAGAATCTGTTGCTAAAGTTGGCTATGAGAATATCATTTTAGATAAAGAAAATAGTACAGTCTTTCTTAAGTTAGAAGGAATGAAAATAGGCTTTGGAGCTATAGGAAAAGGCTATGCGGCAGACAAAGCCAAAGATTTGTTGATTTCAAAAGGTGTGCCTTCAGGTATCATAAATGCTTCTGGCGATATGAATACTTGGCGGAAACAACCCAATGGGAAGGAATGGAAAGTAGCCATTACAAATCCAATGAACAAAAACAAAGTGTTTGCTTTACTTCCTATTACAGATGGAGCTGTTGTCACTTCTGGAAATTATGAAAAATTTGTCAATTTTAATGGCACTAGGTATTCACATATTATTGACCCAAGAACAGGTTATCCGTCTAGCGGAATAATAAGTGTAACCGTTTTTGCGCCCAAAGCTGAACTAGCCGATGCCTTAGCCACTTCTGTTTTTGTTATGGGAAAAGAAGCAGGTATAGACCGCATTAATCAATTACCAAAAATAGAATGCATCATTATAGATGATAAGGGAAATATAACAAAATCAAAGAACATAGAAATAGATAAACAATGATTAAAAAAATAATAATGCTCGCTATGGTTACTAGCTTTTTTAGCAGCTGTGTAGTGGTAAAGGAGTACGAAAAGGTCAATATCAATGACCCAGATATGGCTCTTTCAGAAAAAAAATGTGACAGAAATTTATCTACTGCCCACTCATATCGAGAAGCTGCTGTAGGAGCAAATGGTGGAAAAACTGGAGGAGGCTGCGGCTGTAATTAAATGAAACTCTATTTTGAAAAGCTGTATAGCTACGCATTCAAAATAGCGGAATCTCATAATTTAATATGAAAAATCAATTGAAAAATATTATTCTTTTTATCTGTGTATTTACTTTTGCGAAAGTAAGCGCACAAACAAATCAAGACTCAACCAAGGTCTATAAAAAGCGAGTTTTAGAAACTACCGAGGTAGATTTCTTATCCAGTTATTATACACAAAGTGGAGATAATGCTGCCGTAAGTGGTGGAATTGGCACGGAAGCGTTAACCGACGTAACAGGTACGATTATAGTCGCAATACCTTTAAATGATGACGATGTATTGACTATTGACGCAGGTGTATCTGCTTATACCTCGGCATCATCTAGTAATGTTGGGCCTTTTGATGGCGCACAACCTGCAGACCCATTTGTAGCAAGTTCTGGTGCATCAAGCAGCGATGTATGGACAAACCTAACTGCAAGTTACAGCCATAGTTCAGATGATAGAAATAATATCTGGTCTGCTAAAGCATCTGTATCTTCTGAATATGATTACTTCTCAGCAGGTGTTGGCGGTTCTTACACAAAATTATTTAATGAAAAAAATACAGAAGTAAGTGTAAATGGTAATGTGTATATCGATACCTGGTCGGCAATTTATCCAACAGAATTAAGACCTTTTTTTGGTGGAAACGGAATAAACAATAGTTTATTTACTCAAAATACTATTACCGGTAATGCCAATTATAGCCCAAGATTTACACCTTTTGCTAATGAAGGTCGTAACTCGTATTCATTAGGTTTTGGTTTTTCTCAGATACTTCATAAAAACGTACAAGGTTCGCTTGCATTAGATTTTGTACAACAACAAGGCTTGTTGTCAACCCCTTTTCAACGTGTGTATTTTGCAGATGTAGCCGATTCTTTTATCGATAATTTCCAACTTGCTGATGCCGTTGAACGCTTGCCAGATGCAAGATTTAAAGTAGCTGTAGGTGGTCGTTTAAACTGGTATCTCAATGAAACTTTTACTGTAAGAACGTTTTACCGTTACTACTTTGATGATTGGGGAATCAACTCGCACACAGCAAGTATTGAAGTGCCTATAAAGCTTACCAATAAGTTTACTTTATATCCATCATATAGGTTTTACAACCAAACAGCGGCGGATTATTTTGCACCAGCAAATGAAAATTTATCTACCGCAGACTTTTACACTTCTGATTTTGATTTATCAGAATACTCAGCAAACCAATTTGGGTTTGGAGTTTCATACACAGACATTTTTACCAATGCACACATCTGGAAATTCGGACTTAAAAGTATTGACTTAAAATTCTATCAGTATGACAGGGACACCACCTTTAGTTCGAGCATCATTACAGCCGGATTTAAGTTTGTGATGGACTAATCACTATGTTTTAAAAAATTAACAAGCTCTATGATTTTCAATAATCTTAGAGCTTTAGCCATTCTTGAATATGAACAAAATCTTTTTATTTTTAGCACTATGTGTTGGTATTTCTGCCAATGCACAACAAGGCATTCTTGAACCAGTTAAATGGAATTGTAAAGTTGAAAAAGTTTCCGAAACGGAATATGATGTTATTTTAACTGGAGAAATTGATGAAGAATGGCACGTATTTTCGCAATTTACAAGCGAGGATGGTTCGTTGCCTTCAGTTTTAACTTTCGAAAATGCAAAAGATAATTATGAACTTATTGGTGCCGCAAAAGAAAGCGAAACCATAATAGCATTCAATGATGTATTTGAGGTTGAAGAAACCTACTTTTTAGATAAGGTGCAATTTACACAGCGTATAAAATTACTTTCTGAAAATCTAAAGCAGATTACCGTTAATCTTGACTATCAGGTATGTAAAGAAGTTTGTATTAATAAAGAGGAAAATTTTGTACTTGCCTTGGATGGTGGTGTAGTAAAACTGGAAAATGTTGAGCTTGATGACCGCAGTAAAGTTTTAAGTAATCAACTTATTTTAGACCTAAAAAATAAGGATAGGTTAAATGTTGGTTCCGACGTTGTTAGTTCGGGAGGTAATCTTTGGAAAATATTCGTTCTTGGCTTTTTAGGTGGTCTAGTAGCTTTACTTACACCTTGTGTTTTCCCAATGATTCCGCTCACAGTATCATTCTTTACTAAGCAATCTGGCACAAAATCAAAGGGGATAAGCAATGCTATTTTATATGGTCTGTTTATCGTAATAATCTATGTTGGTCTCAGTATTCCGTTTCATTTCCTAGATTCGGTCGACCCTGAAATTTTGAATACGATATCAACCAATATTTGGTTGAATGTTATATTCTTTATCATATTCATATTTTTTGCCTTTTCATTTTTTGGTTATTATGAACTAACCTTGCCAAGTTCTTGGTCAAATAAGATGGATTCAGCTTCAAGCACAGGTGGCTTAATTGGTATCTTTTTTATGGCTGTAACACTTGCTTTGGTATCGTTTTCTTGTACGGGCCCTATTCTAGGCTCATTACTTGCAGGTTCGCTTACAAGTGATGGTGGTGCGTTTCAGCTTACCGCTGGAATGACGGGTTTTGGAGCAGCATTGGCATTACCATTTGCATTATTTGCTTTATTTCCAAACCTTCTCAAATCATTACCAAAATCGGGGGGATGGTTAACAACGGTAAAAGTGCTTTTAGGTTTTGTGGAGTTAGCACTAGCCTTCAAATTTTTATCAAATGCCGATTTAGTGGCACATTGGGGAATATTAAAGCGAGAGGTATTCCTTGGAATATGGATGGTTATATTCTTATTAATGGCATTGTACTTTTTTGGTATTATTCGTTTTCCACACGATGGAAAAAACAAATTTAGTTTTCCCAAAGTATCATTTGCGGTTCTTATAGTTGCGTTTGTAATTTACCTTGGTACAGGCCTTACTAAAAATTCTCATTTAAAATTATTGGCTGGTTTTCCGCCACCTACATTTTATAGTCTTTATGAACAAGAGTCTAATTGCCCATTGGGATTAGACTGTTTTAAAGATTTTGATGAAGGTCTTGCTTTTGCGAAAGCAAATAACAAACCAATCTTATTAGATTTCACAGGATGGGCTTGTGTTAATTGCCGAAAGATGGAAGAAAATGTATGGAGTGATCCAAAAGTATATGATTTACTAAAGGAAAATTACGTATTAATTTCACTTTATGTAGATGATAGAAAAGAACTATCTGAAGCTGAACAGTTCAAAATAAAGCTTAACGAAAATCACTTGAAACCTATTGAGACTGTTGGCGATAAGTGGTCAACATTTCAATACTTAAATTTTCAAACAGCATCTCAGCCTTACTATGTTATTATGAACTCAAATCTTGAAATACTCAATGAAGCCAAGCAATATACAGGAATTGAGGAATATTACGATTGGTTGAACGAAAGTGTTACTGATCTAAATTAAATATAAAAGCTATTAGTCTGTTTTTTTTTTAAAACTTACATTTCTTCCTAGTGAAATATTGCATCATTAATAATCAGAATATTCTGTAGGATATAGCAACATAATATCTGCGTGCGATACCGTGTTTTTATATTTTTCAATTGCTGTTAGTTCTTTCCATTCAGGTGAATTTCCAAATTGTTCCCAATGCTTATCACGACTCGTCATATCAGAAAATGTTGTGAGATACATTAAATTGGGCATCTTAGCTCCTGAAATAACCTCACCATAGAATACCGAATTAAAATTAAGGCGGTCGAATAACTTTATCTCGCCACCGGCATTAAACATATCTACCTTGTTTTGGTAGTAAGTGTCTGTGGCTGATTCATAGCTACGTAGTTCATATACTCTATCTGCTTTTGGTGCATTTAGGTTGGGTAGTTTCATCTTTGGAAAATCTACAAACGCCTTCATAAGTGTAGATTCTATACGCAGATAAGGCGGTTGGTCATAAGATGCATTTAAATATTTACTTGCTACATTCAAATACGCTTTATCATTTCTCAATCCATTTTCAATTTCTAAAAATTGCTCAAACGTTTTAAAAGGGATTAGGACAAAGATTTTTTTGATAGTATCGGTTTCTTTTTTTAGCTGTTTAAAAACACCAATTTTGCTTAGATTCAACCGTTTCAATGCTGGCAAGTAAGCTTGTTTTAAATAAGTATCCATAACTATAACTTGCTCTTCAGAATTTAAAGAATATACCTTAAGTTGATAATATTCTCTGTTTTGCTCACGACTGTTTTTGGTTATTTCGCTATTTACCTTAATAGTTGTGCAATTTGTTGTGAAAAATGCGGCAATACTTAAAATAAACAGTTTAATGTATTTCATAAGACGATAATTTTTTTAAAAGAATTTAATTACCCAAAAGTAAGATATTTTTTATAATACTCCCCAAATTTAGGACAGGAAATTAAGTTGTAATTTTAACCCTGTCAATATGAAAACATCAAGAAGAAAATTCAGCGCATCCTTTAAGGCCAAAGTAGCCATTGAAGCGATAAAA
>Ga0208029_1001112_pt1 | contig 12873 bp, 8 predicted proteins | sample MalvireepMed_s12_FD_184242 | JGI IMG/M metagenome (GOLD analysis project Ga0208029, IMG submission 184242) | Marine viral communities from the Global Malaspina Expedition - Malaspina viral metaG DeepMed_s12 (SPAdes) (version 2) | ecosystem: Environmental > Aquatic > Marine > Oceanic | place... | reverse complement strand
CCAGTATCATTTAAATCTTTTAGTATACCAGTAAGTTCTGCAGGAGCTAAAGTTCTATCTGCTAATTCATTAAATTTAGGATCTTGTTCTATATCTAATAAAATTCTAGCTTTTTCCTGATCAACGAATTGATCGTCAAATTGTAAACCTGTTTGATCAAATCTAGGATTATAGGTTTGTTTTATTTCATTAAATGTATTATTAAGTTGATCAGCAACTGTTTGATCTATTCTTCCCTCAGTTAATGCTTGTTGAACTTCAGGTAAAGCATCTACATTATTTAAAATAGATTGCTTTAATGACTCTCTACTTATTTTAATTTCTGAATTTATTTCTTCACCTAAAAGATCTCTAAAAAGTGATCCAGCTTCATTTAATTTACTATCAGTTGATTGTTCACCTCGACTTAAATATCTGAAGACAGCATCATTTTTCTTTTTAGAAACACTTCTTTGAAATATAGGAAATTTTAAATACCTTCTCATAAGTTGCAAAGATTTTTCAACTTGTGCTCCTTTAACACCTACCTCTGCACTAACATCATTATAATAATTATTAATCATATTATAAATTCTTTGTTGCTCTGGTCCTCTTCTAGCAAAATTTTGTAGGGGTGTTGTAGCTCTTCTAAAAAAAGCATCAATAAAACCTGTATCTTTAGCAGCTACAGCACTATCTTTACCTATAGAAATATCTGCTAATGCATCAGGAAATGCTTTAATGGCAGGTATAGCTTGTTCAATATCAGCATCTATTTGATTAGCTCTTGCTACAGTATTAACATCACTCACACCTTTTACTGTACCTATACCAAGACCTAAAGTTTTACCTGACCATATTCCAATTAAACCACTATCAATAATTCTATCTCGTATTACATCTGCATGATAAGGAGCTACTCCTAACTCTGCAGCTAATCCTGCAGATCCAATTTGTGTAGCTTCTTGAAGTGATTCAGTTACTCCCTCTGCTAATCCTGTTTTTGCAGATGTTTTTAAAGCTGTTGATATAACAGAAGGAGCAACATACTTATATTTTGTAGCATTTTTAATTGCAGTTTTTGCAAATTCTTCACTTACTTCTTCAACTGCTTCTTTACCTAAATTTCTTGCTATATCTTCGCCTTTTTCTTTTATAAGTTTATTCTTAATAACTTTTTTTGTTGCTTCTTTACCTATTGTTTTTAAACTTGTTTGAACAAGATAAGCTGGAAGTACAGCATCAAGTAAACCTATTATAAGACCACCATAATTAGAATATTCTCTAGCTTTTTCTTCAGATGCTTTTAGTTCTTTTGCTTCTTCATAAACAAAAGATTTACCAGCTAATGCTGAAGGAACTAAACCAGCTAATAATGTACTAGTAACAGGTAAACCTACAGGATAACCTGCAATACCAGCAGGTATAGCAAATTGTAATATAGGAAGTGATGATCCTAAACCTAATGCAACACTATCTTTAACCCATTGCCCTGTTCTAACTAGACCATCCCAATAATTACCTTCACTAAATTCTTGCTTAATATCAGCAAAAATATCGTCAGATAAAAATCCAATTTCACGAGTGGGTTCAGGTCTAGATTGTATTTGTTCTATATTTCGTGCTATACCTTCATCTCCAAAAATTTTTAATCTTTGACCTACATCAGGATTAGATTTTGTTAGATCTTCACCAAATAAAGATAAGGATTTATATATACCACGTTCTATATTATCTCTTGCATTTAAAAGAATATTCATAAAAGAATTAGGATCTTCTTGTTCAGCTAAACCAGCAAAAGTTTGAATAGTATCAATATCCATTACTTCTGTATCTTCTCCAAGCGTAGCAAAATTTCCTACATTTGTAGAAGGTGCAACAGGAGCATATTCTCCAATATCTCCAAAAGTTATAATATTATTTGCCATGAATTAATTAACCAGTTTTATCCAAATACTTTTTTCCAAAATGAACGATTTTTTCTTGTATATCTTGTAGGTAAGTTCTGCATTGTATCATTAATAGCTTCAAGCATTATATCATCTGGGGATTTATTAAGTACATTATCTTCTGCATATTGATTTGCTATTTGTTCAAATTTACTCAAAACAGTAGATTGAAAATGTTTATCATCTGATATGCCAGTAATTAGTTTTCGTAAATCTTTACCTTTAAATGGTGTACCTCTATCATCTAAAATAGTTGGAGCTATGAATCTTGTATCACCAAATTTTAGAGCATGTGCTATAGTGTCTGTAACAAATACACCATGTAAATCTAATGCAGATTTAGTTGTTAATTTATAAGGTATTGTTTTACCTTTAGTATCAGCTATAACTTTCACCCATTTAATCATATCTTCTCTTGATTTTTCAAATTGTCTTACTCTTTCTTTTTCAGCAGCAATGACTGCAGCAGTTTTGTCTTTCTCAATATCCATCTCTGCTTTAGCTATTTTTACTACACCTTGATCTATCTTATCATCTAGATCTGAACGTGCTTGTATAAATTTCTGTCTACTCTTCATAGCATTAGGTAACTCTTTACCTGCAGCAGAAATCAGATTTTCACCTGCACCATATCTTGAACTAATTTGAGCAAGGAATGCAAAGAATGATTCTTTTTCAGCACTATTTATTAATGCCTTTTTATCTCCTAAAGAACTATTATACGTTTCTAGAGCTGTTAGATACTTATCATAAGCTGTATCTAAGTTAGATTGTTTCTTTTTATTATCTGGATCATCTTTAGAATCATCTAATGCATCCTGATAGGTTTGTTCATTCTCTTTTAGTTCATCTAGATCCTTCTTAATTACGTTAGTTTTATTGTCATTAGCATTAGCAATTATCTTTGTATTCTCTTCAATTTCTTCTGTCTTAGGAATAATTTTTAAGACTTCATCAACTTGATTAGAGTCTAAAGTATTATTCTCTAGGTTTAGAACAAATTCTTCTGGATTATTTGCTCCTGTAATACCATCTACTTCATTGTGTATTATTGATGTATTAGTTAATGTTTCAAATAACCTCTTAGTATCTTTCTTTACATCTGCTAGTGATTCAACATTACCTAAATATTTATCCTTAGTTAATTTAGTCCAAATATCTTCAGAATACTTATTAGTAAACTTTTTTATATTTTCATCAACTCTTTCTAATCTACTTTCTATAAAAGGTAGGATTCCTTTCTCTGTAGTTCCATGTGCACTAAAAGCCATATCTGATAGTCCTCCTCCTGGATCTGGAGGAATATTATAAACCTCTCTTAATGTATCGTCTTCAAGAGATGGTATATCTGTACTTGCTTTACCTAAGAAATAACGACTTCCTTTCTCTCTAAGATAATTAAGAGCATCTATTCCATAATTTGCAACAACTTCAGCTACATCTAAAACCTCTCCAGAAGCTTCTACTAATACTTTTTTAGTTGTGTCAATATCATGTTCAAAAGGTGTTCTTGTATCAATACTTTCTATATCTGCATGTATAGGTGGTCTTTCAGCATATAGAGGATTTACTTCTCGTGGTCTAAGAGCTTCTGCTGCTTCTGCTTCTTTTATATTTTGTTGTTCTATACGATCTTGCCACCAATCTGCTCCCTTATCCTTAATATTTCTAAACGTATCTGATGCTTTACTTTTTAAAATAGATAATAAGCCACGATCATCTTCTTGCCATATAGGATTCTCTGAAGGATCTCTAAAATGGGATGGGTCTTCAGGAGTAGATAAATGCCTTTTCAGAATCTGGTGTTTGTCAAGATAATGATAAGGTAAAACTTTATCTTTAATATTTTTAAACATATCTAATGCTTTATCTTGTAAACTTATTCCTTCATCTTTAGTTTGTTCAAGTGCAACCATCTCTTCTGCTTTACTTGCATCCCATATAGGATTCCTTGAAGGATCTCTAAAATAGGTTTTTTCTTGAGAAACATCTGGTTTATCTTCAAAATAATTATAACCCCTAACATTATGCCCTAACCTTTCTAAAGCTTTTCTCCAATTCATTGCTTCTACTAATTGTTCATTTTTTTCATCAAGCCAAGGAATAAAACCTGATCTACCTCTTACATCTATATTAGATAATTTTTGTTTCTCAAATAAATCTCTATATGTAGGTCTGGTTTGTATACCAAATAAATTTGGGTGTCTCTTTCTTAATCCACCTTCAGTTCCATCTTGTGCTTTAATAACAGGAAGATCTGCTATACCACCACCAGTTTTAGCATTTTTACCAAATAATCCACCAGGACTAAAGCCACCAAATGCTCCATATGTACCTACCATTGTACCTAATCCACCCAATAATTGCTGAGTCATAGAAGGTTGTGCTTGAGGTTGAATATATTGTGTTTGAGCCATAGGTGCTCCTGTAATAACAGATTGGTATTTACCCATAGTTTCATAAGGGAATTGTTGTTCTTTCGCAAATTGTCTATATGCTTCATTTAATGCAGCTTGTGTTTGTTTTTGTCTTTCTTCACCAACAGTTTGTAAAGCACCAAGCTCACCAAGCTCTGTTTTAAATTGTTGAGGAGCCATAGTAGCAAGTTGTGCTCCTGCTTGACCTGATCTACTACGTTCAGCTTCTAATCTTTTAACAGCATCTTGATATGCTTGAGCACTTCCTTTTGCTTGTATATCAGCTAATAATCTTTGTTGTGTATCTGCAGCCATACCTTCAAGTATACCTTGTCTGCTACCACCAAATGCTTGAGCTTGTGCAGCTTGTTGTGCTAATTGTGGAACTACTCCTGTTTCAAATTGTTTTTGAGCTTCTCTCTTTTCTATATCAACAACTGCTTGCTGATAAGGTGACATATATTCTTCTATTTGTTCAGTAGTAATAGGAGCTGCAGCACCTCTAGTATAGGTAGCTGCTTCGTCAAATTTAGGTGCTACTCCACCCACTAATCCTTGTAAACCTGAAAATGCTTGTTCTTGTTCTGGTGAGAATGGTGCAAGACTAGGACCTGTATAAGGTTGATAACCTGCTGCAGTTCTTTGATTATATAATGCTTGAGCTTTACTCATTAGATCTGTATAATAAGGTTTAAGCTCTTTTGGTATTTCTGCTCCTACTGCAAAACCCCCTACTCCAGCAGGAGGAGTTTGTTCACCAAAGAACGAAGAAATTATTGCCATTTTATTACACCCTTTCCATCATAGGTCTTAACGCTTGAAGACCATCTATTTCATTAGGTTGTCTTACTGTACCATAAGCTTTCTTACGTACACTTTCAACAACACCATCCATTACTTTTGCACCTGCATCTGGATTACCATTACCAAGTGCAGACATTGTATAAGAATCTACAACATATTCAGAAGGAGATACAGCTAATGTTCCTACTTGTTTACCTCTATCTTTTATAGGCATAAAAACATTATCTTCCATACCATGTCCTTGACCAGGAACTTGACCTCTAAATTCTCCACCTCTAGCTAAATTTACTGAACCACCTTGTGCTCTAGTTCCATATCCTGTATATGGTGATCTACCTAATCCATATCCTGTAGTTGTAGGAGCTGGAGCAGGTACTTCTTCAGCAGGAATATTAGCATTTTGCATATTAAGCATAGTACCTACTACTGAATCATTTAATGCTCCTAGCGTCCATCCACTATCAAGTAATAGTTGAGTAGCTTCAGCTTTTGTCATATTATGTTTAGCTTCAAAAGCTGCATCATCTAGTAAAACATGATCTTCTCTTAATTCATCTTGAACATTAGGCATATTTAGTATAGTTTCATCAACACCTTCAGGTAATCTTCCAATTTGATCACCACCTTGTCTATGTATTAGAGAACCTATACCACCACCTTCTTTTCCTACAGCAGGAGCATAAGTTACGTTTGGAACAAGTTGATAAGATCCACCATATAAAGCTCTATTTAATATATCTTGAATAGATAGATTTGAAGGTAATACTACACCAGTAGGATCAGTAATAACTTGTTGTGTACCAAATCCAGTAAAGACATATCCCATACCTTCTAATTGTTCTTTAGCAGCTCTTTCTGCAGCATAGGTTTGCTCCCAATCAGGTTGCATTAAATCCATACCTACAACTTTAGCTGCACCTTTCAAATTACCATAATCTTTCCATATATCTTTAGGAATTTGTTTTAATCCTTCCATAGAGAAAGCTTCTGGAGTAGGAGTAGAAATAGCTTGTCCAGGAATTATCTCTTTAGTTGGTACAAGAGTAGGATCAGGTGTAAATTTAGAAAGGTCATACCCCATTTTTGTAGCTTCTCCACCAGGATACAATGTTGTACCTTGTTGAATAGGAGTTGGACCTGAAACAGGACTAAGTCGACCAAAACCAGCACCTTCAAAACCAGCACCTTCGAGACCTGGAATACCTGCAGACTTTGCAATATCTGGACTAAATCGTCCAAATCCTTTTCCAGCCATAGATTGTACAGGAGCTTGTCTAGCTGCAGAAGATGTTCCTTGTTTTACTAATTGGCTTCCTACACTTTCAGTAGCAGCTTTAGCAGAAGCAGCTTTAGCAGCAGCTTGTGCTTCTGTACCCATCCAAGGTCCTCCCATAGCTCCATGTAATCCACCAGCCATAACTCCAGACATTAATCCTTGTCTTAAAGCATCTCCAGGTTTTGCACCTGCTAATAAATTACCTGCAAAACCTCCTAATCCTGTAGCAAGACCCATTCCTAATGCACCACTTGTTGACAATGCTCCACCAAAAGCAGTTGCAGCAGAACCAAATACTGAAGGCATTGCCCAAGAAGCTAAATAAGGAGCACCTATCATTAAGGCAAGAGGAGCTAAAGTTTTAAATATTTTTGATTTAGTTATCTTACGAATTGGTTTTGTAATATTACTAAAAAACCTACCTAAACTAAATGCTTCAGGTAATCCTGTAATAGGATTGTAAGTAATATTTCCCATTGAAGCTAAACCCTGTAATTCTTCAGGATTCATATGTACAAGAATATCATCTCCACCTCTACCAAAAGATGCTAAACCTTCTGCTGTATTAGCTAGAGGACCACCACCTTCTCTATATCTAATAGGACCTCCATATGCTGCACCTAATATAGGATTAAAAGGACTTCCTTGTTGACCTTCCATTGTTTCAATAGTATTTGGATCTAATTCTAAAGTACCTCCTGCTGATATTGGAACTCTTATAGTTGGAGTAGGTTGTTGTATTTCTTGAGGAATATTTTGTATCATAGCTCTTGGATCTACTGGTGGTTGTAACATAGCTCTAGGATCTCCTACTGGCTCTTGAACAACAGGTAATCCCATCAGACCTTGATTTCGACCTTGCATATGTTGCAAAGCTCTCAATCTGTCTAATGCATCACGACTTCCAACATCATCTTGAAAGTTTTGTAGTTGTTCTAATTCATTTATCATTGTCTTATTCCTTTTATTAATATGCTGCTAATGGTTGATAAGGTCTTGTATTTATATTTGTAGGTGTTGTTCCTGCAGGTCTTAAACCAATATTTCCTGTAGGTCTATATACTCCTCCTGCTGCTTGAGGACTAAATTGTCCATATCCTGTTCCTTCAAATCCTGTGGGTTGTGTAGGTACTGATTGATTAACTCCTTTATTCCAAGCTTTATCCCACTCTGCTTTAGTAGTTTTATATGGACTTTCAGTATATTTTTTTTCAAAATCAGGGTGGAAATAAAAATCTCCATAATCTAAACCTAAATAACCTGGATAAAGAATACTACCTGTTGAATTTGTATAATAAACTTTTTGTCCTGGTAAATCTGCTAATCCTCCATATCCTGTTCCTTCAAATCCTGTGGGTTGTTGTTGTGGTTGTTGATTTCTTTGTGCCCAAATTTTATTAGCTTGTTGATGAGCTTTAATATATTGTTTATATATCTCTGGATCATGTTCTGGATGTGGATCACCTCTATATTGAGTAGCAATTTCTGGTATAAAAGTATAACCTTCTAACTCTCCTGTATCTCTAAATCTATCTTTTGATGGATCTATATATTTACTTAAATAATGTCTTCTAAAATTAAATTCATTTTTATAATCTAAAGGATTTAATGAACGAGTTTCTGGTGCACCTGGTAATCCTCCATATCCTGTTCCTTCAAATCCTGTAGGTTGAGCTTTTTGTAAATCTGCTAGATCACCAGGATTAAAAAGATATGGAGCTTTATCTGCTTGAGCTTCTGGTAAATCTGCTAATCCTCCATATTCATCTACTTGTTCTAGTCTTCGTCTCTCAGCTTCCCTTTGTGCTTCTATATCTCCATATTCTAATGCTGCTTTTGTTTCAGGATTATATATATCTGGTATGTCAACCTTATATGGTCTTTGAGTCTCAGGATCTACTTCTTCACCTGTTATTCTAGATCGCCAACGATTAAGTAATCCTGTTAATCCTCCAGATGTCATAAAATCACCCATACCTTCAAATGGAGTTCCTTTTGTAGGAAAATCAAATTCTGTTCCTGTAAAAGAATATTTTCCAGTTGTAGGATCTAGAGTCCAAGGTACATTTCCTAAACTAAAATAGTTTGCTACAGCATGAGGTCCAGCTTCTACTATACTTTGCCAATCTTCTTTTGTTTTAGGTAGAGTATGTATATCAGGACCTGTCATTTTTGGAAAACCAAAATCTTCAGGTCGTATTGTTCCTTCAAATCCATCTTGTCTCTTTAATATATCTTCTATATTTGTAACCATTTCTGGAGTCATTTCAGGTTCATTTAATATATCATATATATTAGCATCAGGTCCTAAATATGTTTGTAATAGGTTTATAGGTGGTCTTACTAAACTTTCAAAACTTTTTCCAACTTGTTGTATACCTGCAAGTCCTTGTTGTCTTTCTGTATCTACAGGCATATTAGCAGGTCTATAAGCACGTCTAGGTCTAGGTCTTACTCTTTCTGCTACTTCTCCTCTAGTACGTCTATTCCAATCTGCAATAGCTTTCTCTCTAGCTTGACTTATTTGGGCACGATACCCTTCTTCAGCTAGTCCTCCTTCTTGTCTATATATTTTTCTGTACATTATTCTTTACATTCATATAGTTTGATTGTGGTTTTGTATTATCTGCTATAAAATTACTATTACTATTATATACTATTTTTTTAGAGTCTGCTATAGGTTTGACAGTTTCTTGTGAACTATACATATTAGGAGGTATAACCTGTCCTGTATTTATATTACCTATATAAGTACTAGCATTAATAAATTTAAAATATTCACTCTTCTTCAATTTAAATTTTCCCATGCTTGTGTTGCTGTTGTACTAACATATCCTTTAAATTTACCTGTAGATGCAGAATATGCTATATCACCTTTATTAGGATTACCTACTAATGTTATAGTAGTAACTGTATAAATATTTGTAGCAGGTCTTGTTTCCATTTGTGTATCTCTTGTATCTAATTCATTTAATAAAGCTCCACTCCATTGTTCTACTTTATTATAAACCTTTTTTGAATCAGGACTATCATTTAATTCATAGTCAAATAACATTGGTAAATCTGGATAACGTGCCATTATCTTCTTCCATCAGGTTGCATTGCAAGTCTAATAGATCCCCATCTCCAACTTGTATTTGCAGAATTACATGACACTCTTACTCTCCCCTGCCTTCCTCTAGCTCTTAAATCTATTTTAGTTGTATCTTCTGTTACTGTATGTGGTGGTATTGGTTTTTCTCTAGCTGTTCCACTTTCAGGAAAATCTTTTGTCTTAATAGAAAAACTTAATGATCCATCACTAATTGTAAAGTCAGGTATTACTCTACTTAAAAACATTATTTCATTACCATCTTGTATATCAAAGTCTGCTGATTCAATAAAGGATGATATTGCTACTCCATCTGCTGTATATAATCCATCAGGTTCATTATTATATAAATAATTTTTATCTCCACTTATACCTGTTGTAATTGTATTTCCAAAGACAGCTTTATCTGCAAAGGTTGTAAAGATACCTGAACCATATGTCCAATAGTTTTCATCAGGAGACCATATAACATAACTATCACATTCAGTAGAATCTGTAGAAGGATATAACCAAACAATTTCTTTAAATTCTGAATTTATGCCACAAAATATTTTATCTTTTTGATCTACATTTAATCTACCAAATACATATCTTCTTACTGTACATGGTAAACTTTTTACTTGTCCATCAAATACATAAAAGTTATCATAACCCATCCATACTGCTCTACCATCATAATCAACTCCTGCATGTTGGGATATTAAACCACAATTTGTACCAATTTGCTGCATTCTAAATATAAATGGTGGACCTACATATTGCATTGTCCATAATGAATTATCTGTCCATACATTAATAGCATTACGTGATCTAACTCCACCTACTATTTTTGTTCCATCAGCAAGGACAACTTCACCAGATGTAGAACTAACACTTGGAACCCAGTTTGTATAATCTTCCTGATCACTCCATCTAACAGTCATAGGATCATAAGTTCCTGTAGGTGATGAAGTTGTATTAAATGAATTACTTCCTAAAGCAATTAAGTGTCTATCATTAGGAGATACTATAATACTATTTACAGTCGTAGGTGTTGAATTAGTAGCACCTGAAACTTTTGTTGCTCTTAAAGGTGTCGTAGATGCATCTGTATCCCAATAATAAATAGAACCTTTTCTTCTATTTGCTACAACATCCTCACCCCAATTATCTAAACTCCATTGTGTTATCTCACTTGAGAAATCACTTGCTCCTGCAGATGTTGGATTATTCCATGCTCTAGTTTGTGATGCACATACAGTTGCTTGATAAGAAGCAGCTCCATAACCCAGACCTGTAACAGCATTTGATACACCAGTATTTAATAAATAATGTATAGTTCCAGCACCAGAAGAGGATTGAGCAGCACTTGCTGTTGCTGTTACGTCTATAACTAATGTATTTGTATCAATAACACTTACTGCATAGGTATTTGTACCTAATAATATATTTCCACCTATGGTTGTAGGACTTAAACTTGTAAAAAATATCCAATCACCATCTTGTCTTCCATGTGCTGTAGCAGAAATTGTTACTACATTTGCACTAAGAGCTACAGTAAAAGCATTTGCTAAAGTTGTAGATGCTGATACAGGTGTTATATCAAATATTTCATCTCCACTATGCTCATATAATTTTTGAGCAGTACCAAACATAGCTCTTTTAAATTGATCATTATCTGACCAAGTTATTAAATCTCTTCCAGCTCCATCAAATGCTGCAGATACTTTTGCTTCATAACCACCTATATTCTCTGGTTTACCTGCACGAAATCTAACTTTATCAGTATCATACCAAGAATTTTCTTCAGCATATTGAGTTGATTCTCTTTTAACTCCTGCTGGAAAATTAAGTTTTACTAGTTTAGAAGTTGTAGACATATGCTTTACCTATCAAAGTTTTTTAATAAAGCTGCATCAATCGTTGTTGAACTTCTAGCTATATAACATAGTATATCTACATCACTAGCACCAGTACTTAATGTTGGAACTGTTGCAGATACAAATTGCCATGCTGTATTATAACCTAATGTTCTACTTCCTGTTCCATCTTGAATAATATGTATAGTTCCACTTTGTCCTGCAACAGCATTAGAAGGTGCTGCTAATGTTCTATTACCTCCAAGAGTTACTAAGAAATTATTACCAAGAGCAAAGTCATTTGTAATACTTGCAGCATCTGTTAATGTTGTTATTGGATTATAAGCTCTAGCAGATGTACTAATTTTTAATGAACCTGCTTGATATGTTATATTTCCTCTAACAGTTGCATCAGTTGTTACTGAAGTTCTAACATATCGTAAATCTGCTGCTGATACTTCTGGTACATTATTAGCACAGACTCCTATATCTGCTGAAGCTGCTGTACCTAATCCTAATCCTTTTGTATTCATAGAGTATACAGAAGTACCATCACAGACAACTAAACCTACTGCTCCAAAAGGAATATTATATCCATCTCCTGAAGCTGTTTTAATTTTGACTATATCAGATGCAGTTGTATTTGCTGATACAACATTATTAATTACATATGATTTAGAATTAGCAGGTATAATAAGTGATATAGTATTATTAGTACCACCTACAGAACCTTTAACTTCTAGAAAAGCTGAACGAGGAACATCTGATGCTCCATTAACTGCTGATAATGTTACAGTTGCATTTGCTCCTATTTCAACTGTTGTATAAGCTGCTATGGCATCATCAACTAAACTTATAACACCATCATTCAATACAGTACCCCAAGAATTAGGATTATCTCCATCTCCTTGTTTATTTAATCGTATTCTACTTGTATAACTTGATGCCATTGTTTACTCCTATTGTTTCATTTCTACTGTGCTATCAATATCATAATTGGCTCCACTATTATCTCCTCCAATTAATGCACAAGAAATTGGATCGTTAGGTCTGGTAATAATTATAGTCCATGCTCCATTTTCATTATTAACAAACAGTTCAACTAATTCATTATGAGAATTTATTGCCCACCATTTTCTTGCTTCACCATGTTCTTGTTCTAAATTTCCTGTAATATCAGCGTATTTTGCACACATTAAACCTTTCATATATGTTCTTGTTTCTATCTCTATATCTTGTTGAGCTTTTAAACTTATTGTAAAAAATAGTATAGTAAATAGTAATCCTATTAAAATAAATCTCATCTTCTATAACCTTTCACATAATAGTCATCTGGAAAATCCTGACGTTTTCTATCTGTCTTTATAGTTTCATCTTCATTATATTCATCTTCAAATATTGCTTTAAAGTCATCCATAGTAGATACATTCATAATAGCTGTACAAATTTCTTCACATTTTTCTCTTACATTTGCTATATATATTACAACAACTTCAGGTATATCTGTATCTGCAGTTAC
>Ga0208029_1001107_pt1 | contig 12898 bp, 7 predicted proteins | sample MalvireepMed_s12_FD_184242 | JGI IMG/M metagenome (GOLD analysis project Ga0208029, IMG submission 184242) | Marine viral communities from the Global Malaspina Expedition - Malaspina viral metaG DeepMed_s12 (SPAdes) (version 2) | ecosystem: Environmental > Aquatic > Marine > Oceanic | place... | reverse complement strand
TCGCAATGCCTCTAGCATGGTATATAACTACAACCTGGTTACAGGATTTTGCCTATAAAATTTCAGATCCTTATGAACTCTATTTCTTAGCGGGAGGTATTGCGATCACTATTGCATTGTTGACCCTAAGCATTCAGGCCATCAAAGCAGCAATAGCAAACCCCGTAAAATCACTGCGTACAGAATAATTCATCAATCAAAATCAAGACTCATGCTTAGAAACTATATCAAAATCGCCTGGCGGAATCTTCTTAAAAACAGCACCTATTCGTTAATCAATATTATCGGGTTAACGATTGGATTAGCAGCCTGTCTAGCCGTGACCACTGTAGTGATCGATGAATCTTCTTATGATAGCTTTTGGACAAAAAAAGACCAGATTTTTAGGCTGAATACTATAAATACCCGAGACGGAGAACTTTTAGAAAAAGGAGATTATGCATTATCAGGAACTAATATCGCTTTAAAAGATTTCCCGGAAGTGGAGGCGATTACTACCATCGAACAATTTGATACCAATTTTAGTTTTAGAAATATTCAGGGCGAAGGCACAAAAACCAAGGTGATCTACACCAACCCTTCATTTTTGGAGATGTTTGATATTGAGATCACTTCAGGAAGTCCTCAGAATTTGGTTGAAGGAACTCTAAATATTATCATTTCAGAATCCTTGGTAAAAAGATTTTTTAACGGTAGAAATCCGGTTGGAGAGACCATCAAAGATCTGCCTTCTTACAGCAATGAACCTAATGAGTATCTTATCACGGGGATTTTCAAAGATATCCCTGAAAACACCCATCTAAGAGGGCAGGTGATTTATCTGCATAAACCCAGAACAGAGGTGCTTAATAAGAAGCAGTTTGGATTTTTTCAAACCTATTATGTAAGTCTGAAAAACGATGTGGATAAAACAAAGTTTGAAGCGAAATATAATAATTGGTATTCAAATTATACCCAAGTGAAACATCCAGATAAATTTGAGTTACAGCCTTTACAAGATATTTATCTAAGATCTGATTTTGCCGGCAACCAGATTTACAAAGGAAGTGCCCAAAAACTTTATATTCTAGGTGCGATAGCGATTTTATTATTGGTTATCGCCTGCATCAATTATGTCAACCTAACTACAGCCAGAGCTTCTCACAAAATGCAGGAGACTGGTGTTAGAAAAGTTTTAGGAGCAGATCGGCTTCAGCTTATATCTCAATATTTGGCAGAATCTGGATTGTTTTTTCTTATTTCTGGCATTCTTGCTTTTGCGATCTATCAGCTGAGTTTACCAGGCATCGTAAGTTATATCGATCATCCTTTGGCGCTTACTTTCAGTAATTCTGCGTTGTTATTTTTAGGTGCCATTTTATCGATTTTCGCCTTAAGTGTTCTTACGGGCTTATATCCTGCGTTGTTGATCTCAAGAATAAATCCTTTGGCTTCATTACGCAAGAAATTTAGATCTAGCGGCACAGGCCAAACTCAGTTTGTGAGAAAAGGGCTTGTGGTTTTTCAGTTTTCAATTTCACTGATTGTACTTATCGCTATGATCGTGGTAAATCAACAAGTAACACTTTTGAAATCTAAAGATATTGGGTTCGATGCTTCCAATCTTTTAAGCATTAAATATTCGACCTGGCAGAATAAAGGTGAGAGCTTTAAAAACGAATTACTTAAAAGCCCGTTTGTAGAAAATGCGAGTATTTCCTCCTGGATTCCATCTGGTGGAGGCGGAAGTATGAATCGAAGAATTGAAAGTCCGGATAATACTGGTGATGAAGTGGAGATCTGGTATATGTTCGCCGATACCGACCTAGCTGAAACTTTAGGCCTGGAAATTGAAATAGGAAGATTTTTGAGCAATGATTTTGGTGGTGATGCTCTTTCACAAAGTTTTTATATTGAAATGGATTCGGTAAAAAAAACTGAGTTGGAGAAAAGACCATCTCTAATTACCGCTCAGGCTGCAAGACTTTTAAAAGTTGATCAATTAAATGTTGCTAACAAAGATTTGGAAGCAACACCTGTTGGTATTGTGAGCAATTTTAATAATGAAAATCTTAGAACCAGCGCAAAACCAGTCGTGATTCAGGCTAATAAAAATCCAGATCGCGGAAGCTTACTCATGCGTATAAAACCCGGATCTGAGGAAAAAGTTGTTGCCAAAATCAACGAATTATGGAAAGAATTTTATCCTTACAAGCTTCTGGAAATCAATAATGTTTCAGACCTATTGCAAAAACAATACGAAGCTGAGACTAAGCTTTTACAATTCTTCAGCTTCTTTAGTGCGCTTAGTTTATTTCTGGCGGCCTTGGGTGTTTTCGGGTTGATCGTTCAGGTAACTGAGCAGCGCGTAAAAGAAATAGGAATTCGCAAAGTGCTTGGCGCTTCGGTACAATCTATTGTGCTATTATTTTCTAAAGACTTTTTAAAAACCATTGCTGTAGCACTTGTTATCGCTATCCCAATTGGTTGGTACGCGATGCAAGAATGGCTGCAGGATTATGCGCATCGCATAGAAATAAAATGGTGGGTTTTTGGGCTTGCTGCTTCCGTAGTAATTGGTATCGCTATGTTAACCGTGGGAATTCAATCGGCTAAAAAAGCAATCATTAATCCCGCAAAAAGCTTAAAAACGGAATAATTCATCAATCAAAAAACGAACACAAATGCTTAAAAATTATATCAAAATCGCCTGGCGCAACATCTGGAAAAATAAACTTTTTTCAGTGATTAATGTCATCAGTCTGGCTATTGGGCTGAGTGCTTCGTTTGTGATCGGACTCATGGTTTATTATGATTATAGCTTTGATACCTTTCACGAAGACGGCGATCGCATTTATCGGGTGGTAACCGATTTTGATACGCCGCAAGGCAATTATAAAAACGGAGGGGTAACCCCGCCGATGCGTATCGCTGCTAAGGAACAACTCACCGGTATTGAGCAATCAGCTTATTTTTATAATTGGTGGATTTCTGAAGCTAAGGCGGAAGCGAGCAAGCAAACCTTTAAAGATCCTGAACGTATAATTCTTGCCGAAGCCAGCTATTTTGATATTTTTCAATACAAATGGATCGTTGGTTCTAAAGCAACGGCACTACAGCAACCTAATAGCGTCGTGTTAACCCGAAAGCGCGCTGAAGCGTATTTTCCCAATATGCCTTTAGCTGCTGTAATGGGACAATCTTTGGTTTATGACGGAAGCGTTTCAGCAACAGTTTCCGGGATTGTTGAAGATTTTGACAAGCGAACCGACTTTTATTTTAATGAGTTCATTTCGCTAGAAACCGCAAAGCAAACCGAAAGCAGCGATGAGGTTTTTGGCGATAATTGGGGAAACACCAATAACGCTTCGCAATTGTACATCAAGATCGCGCAGTACAGTACGCCGGAGCAAATCAAAACGCAGTTGGCTACTTTGAGCGAAACGCATGTGGATGCCGATATGGTCAAGTACAACAATAAGCGTATGTTCAACCTACAAGCCTTGTCTGATCTGCATTTTGATCACGAGTACGGTGCTTACGACTATTCGGGTTATGAAGCCGATAAAGGTATTTTGATAAGCTTGGTTTTTGTGGCGCTTTTCCTGTTGCTTTTAGGCAGCATCAATTTTATCAATTTGAATACCGCCCAGGCAGCGAGTCGTGCTAAAGAAATTGGAGTGCGTAAAACTATGGGGAGCTCTAAACGTCAATTGGTGCTTCAGTTTTTAGGCGAAACCTTTCTGCTTACGCTTATAGCCGCTTTGTGTTCTGTTATTTTCTGCGTCTTAGCGCTTAAGGCTTTTGACAGTTTTATGGCAGAAGGAATTGACCTGAGTCTTATGTTGACTCCTTGGTTTGCGGCACTAGTTGTCGTGCTTGTTATCGTGATCACATTATTGTCGGGTTTCTATCCCGGCATCGTGCTGTCCCGTTTTAAACCGGCACGCGTGCTTAAAGGCAGCGTTTCGAGCAGCAAAGAGAGGGGCGTTTTGCGTCAGGTGTTAACCGTTTCTCAGTTTGTGATTGCACAGGTTTTTGTGATCGCGACACTCCTTGTAGGTAAGCAAATCTATTATATGATGCATCAGGATTTAGGTTTTAATACCGAAGCCGTTGCTTACCTGCAAACGCCTTGGGATGATTTTTCAATAGACAAACGGCTTGTTTTAGAACAAGAGTTGAGGCGTATTCCTGAAATTCAAAACGTGAGTCTGGGTGGGATGCCGCCTGCTTCATTCAATATGGCAACCCGAATGGGAATTTTTAAAAAGGACGGTCAGGAACTTATTCAGGAACTACAAATTCTGAATGGCGATACCGAATATCTAAAGCTTTATGATATCGAATTGCTTGCCGGAAGACCAGCACTTAATGATACCATCGAAGAATATGTGATCAATGAAACCGGAATGCGTGCATTTGGTTTTAAAGATCCCGAGAAAATTGTAGGGCAATATCTTGAACTCAATTCGCATCAACGATTGATCGTTGGAGTGATGCAGGATTTTAATCAGCGCTCGCTTAAAGATAAAGTGATGCCGCTGATGCTTACCGGAGATACCAGCCGAGATCGCCGTACCAATTTTAGAACACTGCACGTTAAGCTTACCGGTAGTTCTTCCGGTTGGCAAAATACTATCGCAAAAGTAGAGCAGCTGTATCAAGAGGTGTATCCCGAAGAGGAGTTTAGGCTCTCGTTTGTAGACGAGAGCATTTCAAAATTTTATAAGCAAGAACAACGTATTGCAACGCTACTCAACTGGGCAACCGGTCTCGCTGTGCTCATCAGTTGCTTAGGATTGTTGGGGCTGGTAATTCACACCACGTCACGACGCACTAAAGAAATTGGGATTCGCAAAGTATTGGGAGCTTCGATTCTTCAAATCAATGCCTTGCTGTGTACCGACTTTTTAAAACTGGTCATCGTAGCCTATGTGATCGCGCTGCCCATTGCCTGGTGGGGATTGCATCAGTGGCTTGAAGATTATGCCTATAAAACCGAAATGAGCTGGTGGGTATTTGCCTTAAGCGGATTAGGAATGATTTTGCTTGCGGTACTTATTATGAGTTTTAAAACGCTGAAAGCTGCAATCGCCAATCCCGTAAAAGCACTGAGAACCGAATAATTCATCAATCAAAATCAATCCTTATGCTAAAGAATTATATCAAAATCGCCCTACGGAATTTATGGAAGGATAAAACCTTCAGTGTACTGAACCTTGTAGGTTTGAGTACGGCTTTTGCGGTGGCCGTTCTCTTGGGAATGTACGCCTTCTTCGAACTTTCGTACGACGGATTTCATCAAAATAATGCATCCTTGTATCAGGTGTATTCCACTGAACAAACGCCCGAAGGGATCGTGTCAAGCGTCCCTAAATCGGTACCCTTTACTCCGGCCTTACAAGAAGAAGTACCGGGAATTGCCCAAAGCACACGAGTTAATGGTAAAGGCGTTTTAGTCATCGCCGGCGACAAGGAACTGCGTATGAGTGCTGTCTATGTAGATCCAGATTTTTTCTCGATGTTCAGTTTTCCCGTACTGCGTGGTGTTGAAGAGCAACCCACAAAAGACTTGAGTACTGTAACGCTAACGGAGCACGCGGCAGAACGTATTTTTGGCAAAGAAAGCGCCTTAGGTAAAACCCTGCGCGTCATCACCGAAGGAGAAGAGAAATTATTTACAGTAAATGCAATTACAGCAGATTTCCCCGATCAGAGCAGTATAAAGTTTGACTTAGCTTTAGATTTCAGCAATCAGGCTTCGTTCTCTTATGCGAGTATTAAAGACGATTGGAGTAAAGAGAATCATGAGGTTTTTGTACAGTTGGAGCAGGGGGTCACTCCGCAACAATTTGAGCAGGCGACCGCTCCGTTCACACAATTACATTATAAAGAAGATCTTGACGCCGCCAAGCGCGATGGAGCACAGCCCGATCAAAACGGAAACTACAAACAAATACGCTTACTGCCTTTTCAAGACCGAGCCTATGCCAATTTTGACTACGGAATCGCTCACGTAGATAAAGCGATGCCGTATTTGGTTCTAGGTGTGGGCTTTTTGATCTTGTTTATCGCTTGTGTGAATTTTATCAATATGAGCATTGCAAAAAGCACACAACGTTTACGGGAAATAGGGATGCGTAAAACCTTAGGTGCCGGCAAAGCACAACTGTTTTTTCAGTTTTGGGGTGAAAGCATTTTCATCTTTTTAGGTGCTGCAATTTTAGGAGGTGCATTGGCGGCCGTTTTTTCAGATTCTTTTAAAACCTTGTTTTCAACTCGGGCTACTTTTGAAGCTGTTTTCAGTATTAAAGTGCTTTTAGGTTTTATACTGGGCTTTATGGCGATCACGTTGATTGCAGGCGGGTATCCTGCACTATTGCTATCTAAATTAGGGACGCTTCAATCCTTAAAAGGAAAACTCAATCTCACACGTAAAAATCGGGTGCGGGATGTGCTGATGGTCATTCAGTTTGGGATCGCGATTTTATTGATCAGTGGTACGTTTGTCCTTTGGCAGCAAATCGACTTTATGCGGAATAAAAATCTAGGCTACAACAAAGAGCAAGTGATTTCAATACCGCTTAACGGAAAACGCTCTGATGCGCAGGTGATGCAATTACTGCGGAATAAATTACAGGCGTATCCTGAAATTTTAGACATCACGGCTTCTAATAACAGCTTGGGTCTGGGACGCGACGGAAGCTCCAGAACAAGCCAGATGGGATTTGAGTATAAAGCCCGTATGGTTACCACGCATATTTTGATGGTAGATTATGACTATCCTGAAACCTTAGATATGGAGCTGGTTGCTGGCCGTAGTTTTAAAAGAGACTATGCTTCAGATAGTCTTGCGGTGTTGATCAATGAGCAAATGGCGGCTCAATTGCAGGAAAAGAATCCGTTGGAAACCCGGTTTATTATGGACGATAGCGTAGCTTATAATGTCGTAGGAGTGTTGAAAGATTACAACTTTCAGAAGCTTAATACTTCGGTGGCGCCCCTCACACTATTTTTAAAGCCCGACTGGAATATGCATTATGCCTATATAAAAGTGGCTCCTAATAAAGCGGCAACAGCACTTCCGCTTTTAGAAAAAGTTTGGGGCGAGATCGAGCCAAAGGCCGATTTTCTCGGGTCTTTTCTCGATGAGAATGTAGACCGCACGTTTAAAGCAGAAAAAAGAATGGCTACAATGATCACCAGTGGTTCGATCTTGGCGATTATCTTAAGTTGTATCGGGCTGTTTGCGATCTCCCTGCTCATCGTGGCGCAGCGCAAAAAAGAAATAGGTGTGCGCAAAGTGGTGGGAGCCAGTGTTCTTAGAATCACCCTTATGCTTTCTACCGACTTTTTAAAACTGGTCGCTGTAGGTTTTGCTATTGCTGTGCCACTCGCGTGGTGGTTTGCTCATAATTGGTTGCAAGGGTATGCCAGTCACATCACCCTAAACATTTGGATTTTTATCGCAGCCGGAGCCGCGGCTTTATTGATTGCTTTACTCACGATCAGCTTTAGAACCATAAGGGCAGCTTCACAAAACCCTGTACGCTCTTTAAGAACCGAATAAGAACCTTAGAATAGAACTATAAATACATTATGCTTTTACAACTCAATCATATTTACAAGTGGGTCAAACAAGGAGGAAAACGTGTTTTCCTTTTAAATGACATCAGTCTTCAGGTAGAAGAAGGCGAATTTATCTCGATAATGGGTCCGTCGGGCTCGGGGAAGTCAACCTTGCTCAACGTTATCGGGATGCTTGACGAATTTCAGGAAGGCGAATATAATTTCCTGGACGAGTCGGTACATACGCTTAAGGAAAAACACCGCTCTAAACTCTATAAAGAATACATTGGTTTTGTGTTTCAGGCCTATCATTTAATTGATGAATTGACGGTTTACGAAAACATAGAAACGCCACTGTTGTACAAAAATATCAAGTCTTCAGAGCGTAAAGCTTTGGTAGCAGACATGCTCGACCGGTTTAATATTGTAGGTAAAAAAGATCTTTTCCCCAGTCAGTTGAGCGGGGGGCAGCAACAGCTTGTGGGGATCGCGCGTGCCTTGATCGCAAAACCCAAACTCATTCTGGCAGATGAACCTACCGGGAATCTCAATTCGAAACAAGGAGAAGAAATCATGCAGCTTTTTAAAGAACTGAATCAAGAAGGCGTGACGATCATTCAGGCCACGCATTCTGAAGCCAATGCCGAATATGGTAACCGAATCATTCACCTTTTAGACGGAAGCAAAACCAAGGCCTAATCAACCTTTTTTCCGACAATCGGGAAACATCAGCCTTGGGCTTGCTCAGGGCTGTTAGTTAAAATTCATCATCAATCAATTAAGTATGCTTATCAAATTGCTAAAGCACGCCTTTGTAGCTTGTGCTTGTGTTTATACGTTAAATGCACAAGAAACACAAAATATCAGTTTGCAAGCGTGTATAGAGATCGCACTGACTCATAACCTGGATTTAAAAGCTGCCGGTCTACGCGCAGAAACCGAAACCATTCAGTTTAAGCAAAGCCGCAATGCGCTGCTTCCGTCAATCAATGCCAATTATAATTTGGGGTTGAGCAATGGCCGAAGTATCGACCCGTTTACAAACAGCTATGTGAATGAAGAGCTGACTTATTCTAACGCCGGACTCAGCATTAATACAACTCTTTTTGACGGTTTTCGGATTTTAAATAAACTGAAGCAAAACAGTCTCAATAAGGCTGCCGCCGAAATGGAAATCGAAGAAGCACGGCAGAATTTGGTGCTTGATGTGACCTTGAGTTTCCTTCAGGTGCTTAACTTTCGAGAGTTGGTAAAACTAGCCGAAACACGTTTGATCACCTCTAAAGAGCAACTCAACCGACTTCATAAATTACAAGAAGAAGAAACCGGAGATCCTGTGGCCTATCACGATTTGCAAGGGCAAGTAGCTTTAGATCAAAGCGCGGTAAATGACGCTAAGAACAGCTTGTACAATGCGCTTGCAGATTTAAAATTTCTGCTGAATACAGAGCGTCCTATCGAAGCTTCACAACTGGTGCTTTTACTGGATCTTGATCCTCGATCAGATACTGCAGATGCGGTTTATGAGGCTGCGTTGCACAATTTAGCAGCTATCAAAGCAAAAGAATTACGCGAGGAAGCAGCAGCAAAAGGCGTTGCGGTAGCTCGTGCTCAATATGCACCGCAAATCAGTTTGTTTGCAAATTTTGGAACCAATTATTCCAGTGCTGCGCGCCTGTTTGAAGATGCCGGGACGCAAACCGTGCAAACCGGAGATTTTGTGCGCCTTGACGGGACCGATTATGCTGTCTTTACACAAGAAGGTTTGTTTGAAGCCTCTCCTATTTCGTACACCGATCAGTTCAACAACAACCTGAATAGTGCCGCGGGTGTTTCGGTGAGCATTCCCATTTTTAATGGCTTTCAGGCAAAAAATGCTGTGCAATTGCAAAAGGTAAATCGCGATCAGGCTTCGGTGATTCTGGAGCAGACAAAGCGTGCCTTAAAACAAAATATTACACGTGCTTACAATGATCTGGATGCAGCATATTCAAATTACCAACTTTTAGAAGCGCAGGTTGAAGCTTATGAAGAGTCTTTCCGCATTAATGAAGTGAAATTCAATTTGGGTGTTTCTACCAGCGTGGCCTACATTACCAGTAAAAATAACCTCGATAATGCGCGTATTAATTTCACCAATGCGCGTTATGCCTATTTATTGACATCGCGAATCTTAGATTATTATAGCGGAAGGATCGCTATGTGATGCTTGTAATTTGCATTTCTGTCTTATTTTTAAGGTATGTGCAATTAGCACTACATCTTAAAACAAGAGCTTATGCAATCAAATGTAGGTCTGGTAATTGAAGAAAAAGCAGCAGATATAGGGAATTTTATGGTAGGCAGGTTGCTGCCGTTTAGAAAGAAGCGCGCCGTGGGGCCGTTTTTATTCATAGACCATATGGGACCTGCTTGTTTAAAAGAATATCAAAATCTCGATGTGCCTCCACATCCGCATATTGGGCTTTCAACCTTGACTTATTTGTTTGAAGGATCTATTTTTCACCGGGACAGTTTGGGCAATGCGGTTGAAATCAAGCCGGGAGCCGTGAACTGGATGACGGCAGGAAAAGGAGTGGTACATTCTGAACGCACTCCCGAATATCTGCGAGACGAATCTAAATTTCTGCATGGTTTTCAGATTTGGGTCGGCTTACCTAAAGCGCTGGAGCAAAGCGAGTCTTCATTTTATCATATTGAAAAAGAAGCTTTACCCAAGTGGGAAGAAAACGGAATTCAGTACAAGCTCATTGCCGGGAAAATTGAAGGGAAATCTGCTCCCGTTCCTGTGCATAGTCCGTTGTTTTTTATCGAAATAAAAACCGAAACGGCTCAAAAAATTGACATAGGCGACCGACTTTATGGCGAAGTGGCGATGTATGTTTTAGAAGGCTCGGTAAAGGTTGAAGGAAACACTTACGGCACCAAGCAACTTCTGGTTGCTAAAAAAGCTTCATTATGCGCTTTTGAAACTAATGAGGAAACCACGCTCTATTTGTTTGGCGGGGAGCCATTTGATGAAGAACGTTTTATGTTTTGGAATTTTGTCAATTCAGATAAAGCTGTTTTAGAGCAAGCCAAAACCGATTGGAAAAATCAAAACTTAGACGCATTTCCTAAAGTTCCGGAGGATGAAGAAGAATACGTCCCGCTTCCGGAGCCTAGACAGTTTAAGTGATCTTCGAACTCAATCAAATTTAGTACTCTTTATTTTTTATAAATTCTAGCTTCTAGTTATCGAAGTTTTAGTCCAAAATTCAGTCTCTTGTATTACCGCCTCCTTGTGCTTTTCGTTCTCTTCATTGTAGGATGCACCTCTAATTCAAATACCGACCTTAAAACCAGCGAAGACCCTTCTGATTCTATCAGCTTCTATGATAAGAAAGCGCAGAACCTGGAATACAGTTTAGAAGAGCGAAAACATTTTGCCAATAAGGCTTTTGAAAAAGCGCATAGTGAGCTAAACACGAAGCGTTTTGCGCGCTTGTCTTACCAAAAGAACTATTTGCACTTATCGTTAGGTGAGTACGATAGCTTGCTCTTTTATGATAGTCAAATGAGTCGCTCTCGGTTTATGAATGCTCCCGCTATTTTGGCGATGCAAGAGTACTTGATGGGTTACTATTTTGAGGCCATCACGCAGCAGCCCGATAGTGCTTTTGTGCGCTATAACCGATCTAAATTTTATTACCAGAAAGTGTCAGATAGCAGCGGGATAGGAAAAGCCTTGTTGAATATGGGCGGAATTCAGAAAAGGAAAAATGATTTTTTTGGGAGCAAAGAGACCCTTACTGAAGCTTTAAAGTATATATATCAAGATAAAGATGCTCAGACGTATTTTTCAACATTAGACCGCCTTGCTCAAAATCACCGTAGGCTTAAAAATTTACAGGAAGCGGAAGCGCTCTATGATCAAATTTTACAAGGAGCACCTCGCGAAGATCTGCCGACTTATAAAAATAACTTGGCGACACTTTATATTGATCAGCAGGAGTATGCAAAAGCACTTACACTCCTTAACGATATTCCAGTAGAAACTTTTGAGGATTCTAATACTTTAAAAGCAAGGGTACTTGATAATAAGGCGTATGCGATGTGGTCTTCTAAAATAGAAACACCGTTAGAAGCATTTTTGATTCCGTTAGAACTACGTAAAAAAGCCAACGATCACACAGGTGCTATGGCCAGCTACACGCATTTAGGTGAGTTTTTTATGACGCGGCAACCGCAACGAGCCACAGCCTATTTTGATTCAGTTATAGGGATCTCACGCAAACTTCATGTTCCACGAGCTGAGCTGGATGTTTTACATTTTAAAATGAAATTAGATCCGCAAAATCTAAGATACAAAGACCGCTATATAGCATTGCGAGACAGTCTGTATGAAAACGAACTCAAAGTCAAAACGCAATTTGCCAAGTACAAATACGACGACCAACTCAAGCAGGAAGCGCTTTTAGATCTTGAAAAGCAAAATGTTGAAAATGAATTGAAACTAGCAGAAGAGCGCTACAACAAACTTTGGATCATTGCTGCGTTGGTCGTAGCGATACTGCTTGCGGTATTGATTTATTTCAATCAAAAATACCGCGCAAAACGCTTAAAAGATGCGCATAGAATAGACAGGCTTAAAGCCACCTATGATACCGAAGCTGCTATTTCAAGGCGTTTGCACGACGATTTTGGTTCGGGATTAAATAATGTCATGTTGATGTTGCAGCGTAATGCCGGTAATGAGCAAGTTTTAGATCGTTTAGAAGGCTTATATGATCAAAGCAGGGATTTTTCGCGTACGCTTAACGAGATTGATACAGGAGCCGGCTATACACAAATCCTTTCCGGGATGTTGCGTGAGCAGACGCCAGAGGAGACCAATTTGTTGTTGTTAGGCTACCAGCAGGTGAATTGGGGTCGGCTTAATGCGGTGAGTAAGATCACGCTGTATAAGGTTTTGCGCGAGTTGATGATCAATATGCGTAAACATAGCGCTGCTCAACGGGTTACTTTAAAATTCAGTAATGTGTCGCAGCAACTCGAAGTAACCTATACAGATAATGGTCGTGGAGCGAGCACAGCAGACTTGCAGCTAAGAAATGGACTTCAGATTACGGAAAAGCGTATTCTAGCCATCGGCGGAACCCTTACTTTTGAAACAGAACCCGGAACTGGTTTTAAAGCGGTGATCAAACTGCCTTATTAAAAAGTAGGATTTATGTTTAAAAAAGTATTGATAGCTGAAGATTTTCAAGGAGATACCAAGAGCATCGTTGATACCCTTAAAGAGCAAACCTTTATTGCTGAAGTGTATGAGGCGCAATACTGTGATACCGCGTATACACGCATTCAG
>Ga0208029_1001106_pt1 | contig 12906 bp, 15 predicted proteins | sample MalvireepMed_s12_FD_184242 | JGI IMG/M metagenome (GOLD analysis project Ga0208029, IMG submission 184242) | Marine viral communities from the Global Malaspina Expedition - Malaspina viral metaG DeepMed_s12 (SPAdes) (version 2) | ecosystem: Environmental > Aquatic > Marine > Oceanic | place... | reverse complement strand
TATCTTCTCATTTCGTCAATTGTCTCCTTCCGTGGGTGTGCTTACAAAGAACTGCGTAGCGGAGTTTGATGGTGGTCACTTCTTCTTTGGTAACGGTGACATATATATCAATGACGGTCAGAAGGTAACCTCTATTCTTCCCCATAAGATTAGAGATTATGTTTTTGATTTCATAGATGGCGCACAATATAAGAAGTCTTTTGTTGTGGCAGACTATGGAAACACAGAGATGTGGGCTTGTTTTCCTACGGCTGAGAATACTTCAGATCAATGTAACAAAGCGGTTGTATGGAACTGGACAAACCAAGCATTTACCCTTCGTGATCTACCAAACCTTTCCCATATTGGTTATGGTTCTATTGATGACCCGAATTCATTTACCACATGGGCGGCTGCTACTGGAATAACTTGGAGTGCTGCTTTGGGCGCTTGGTCTGCAACTTGGAGTACAGTGGAGAATGTGCTTGTCATGGCATCACTCACGGACACAAAGATTTACCGTAATGCCTCTGGAAACCAAGAAGATACGACTGACATGACTTCATACATTGAGCGCACAGGGATGGCTATGGGAGCGCAAGGAAACGAAGACCGCACCTCAGTAAAGAGAATAAAGGCTATATGGCCCCGCATGGAAGTCTCTGGGGCTAACACGGTAAATGTCTATGTAGGCACACAAATGTCTACAGAGGAGGGTGTCACTTGGACTTCCGCCTATACCTTTAATCCTGATTCTCAATCTAAGGTTTCCTGCAGGGCCAGTGGAAAACTATACGGTGTTAAGTTTGAGTCCACTGGAGACTTCTATTGGAGGTTGGATGGGTACGACATCGAAGTGGAGGATGCTGGTCGTAGAGGCTCTAGGAGTTACTGATGGCTACATACAAGGACAGAGTGGTCAAGTCTGTCACCCATTATGAGCCGGGACCACTCCCATTAGAACAGGAAGACTTGGGTTTATACGTTGTTACCGAACTTAAACGATTGGCTGATATTGTACTCAATCAAGCAATCTTCAGATTAGAGAGGACTCATGTCGAACCAGAAAAACCGAGAGGCGGAGACATCAGATACGCGGATGGAACGAATTGGAATCCAGGATCGGGCGAAGGAATTTATTTCTTCAACGAAACATCATCTGCGTGGGTCCAACTGTAGAATAGCTTTAGTAAGCCCAGATGATGTTCATGTTATATGGCCTTCTATACTGGAGTACGTCGAAGAGGTAGTCTCTCATTCCCAAGGGGAAGCAACCTCAGATCATTACTACGAAGAGCTTACCTCAGGCACTATGCAACTATGGGTATCCATAGAAGGAAAGGAAGTCCTGGCCTGCATGGTGACCCAAATAGCCCCCTACCCAAATAAACAGGTTCTGCGGATCATTGCTCTGGGTGGGGTAGAGATGGAAAAATGGATTCAGTTCCTACCAGACATTGAACACTGGGCGATGAATGTAGGCTGCACGTCTTTAGAAGCATGGGGCAGAAAGGGATGGCTCAGAATATTACAGGATTGGAAATGCTCGTATCACATACTAACAAAAGACCTAACAAATAGGATGCACTGATGGCTAAAAATAAACTTACTTTTAAACAGTGGGTAGATACTTCTACATATCCCGGCACAGATAAAAAAATCAATCCAAAGGATAAGAATAACAAAGCGTATTTTGATAATTATGTTGAAAAGGTTGAAGAGGCCAGTGACGCTCAAGCGGACAGAATAGCGGCAGCACATGGGCAATCATCGACTACCGTTGAAAAAGAAGATAGTGGAGAGCAGCCTACATATACTGAGGGCTTGTTATCTGATATAAGGGAAGCATCTCCGTTTGTAACGGGGACAAGATCAGGCGGGTTGATGGATTACACTGGCGGTACACAATCCGCCAAGGAATACCAAGATTATGTAAACACCTATCCTGATCTAAAAAGGGCTTGGAATGAAATATTAACTAACCCAAATAGTGAGACTGCACGATACTGGCTGCCAAGAATGGGGGTTACAGACCCAAGCCAGATTAAAATTGAAAGATTTGGAATGGCGCATCAGGCTGAAAGTACCAAACTTGCTAGTGGTGATTATGTTGGTGATACGTGGGTATATGAGTCTCAAGAGAATAGAAATAAGTGGCTAGAGGGTAAAGACCCTGCTACTGGACAGCGCGATCCTACTTCTGATTATTGGAAGGGTAAGACTCTTGATCCAAATGAATCAGGAACAGGCACCGGAACAGGCACCGGAACAGGCACAGGCACAGGGACTGGGACTGGCACAGGAACGGGAACGGGTCGAGTAAACTACGCCCCAGGAAATGAATTCCTAACAACCCCCTACACAAGACCAGCCCTACAGGATTGGTCAGCCATTATGCCAGAGGAAGGCTTGTTGAGGTCGCAGGCCCAGAGAGCCATAGTAGCCGATCAAGGCGCTAACTTCCAACCGTGGGCACAAGGTGGTCTGATTGAGTATTCCCCTGCTGGCACAGCAACTTATGTGCCACGAACCTATACACCGTCTGTTACACCGTCTGTATCAACTAGCCCTACTTCTACTGGAGTTGTTAATCAACCTTGGGTTGGCCCCGGCGGGGTAACAGATTTTGCTGCCTATCAACAAGCGGAACATGACAGGATGTACCCCGGTAGGCAGGCTATGGCTAATGTAATGGGTGGTGGCGGATTGAATTTCTTTGGGCAGGGCGGTGCAGATTTTAGGAGTCAGGTTCCAAGTAATAGTGCTGATTGGCTTGCAAGATATGGTCAGCAAGGGCCAGTTTTAGGCGTTGACTACAATGCTACAGGTTTACTGAATCAGGCACCAGCGCTCACAGTGCAGCAGCAATTTGATGCTATCAATGCTCCAATTTATGCTGGTCATCCGGCTGAACGATAAGAGGAAATAATTATGTCAGGCGCATTTACATCACAAGCAACTACAGAACCGTGGAAGCAACAGATACCTCATTTAGAAAAGGCTTTCCAGACGGCTGAAAATTTATATATGCCGGGTGGTCAGCCTACTTTGCCTGGTTATTATTCCGGTGAAACAGTGGCAGGCTTTGACCCTTACCAGACTATGGGTCAGGAATCTATTATAAACTACGCCACAGGCCAAAGACCCGCAGCCCTACAGTCAGCAGCCGAGGTAGCAAATCTTGGTCAGATGGCAGGGCAAACCCCATTCTCTGGACAACAAAGGTCAGACCTCTTAGCAGGAAGAGTAGACAGGGGAGCAGGAACACCTTACGGAGAACTATCAGACGCCTACCAGCAAGCCGTAATAGGAAGGCTCACTGATCCCACAAGTGGAATCCTCCCACAAATAAGAGGCAGCCTCGTGAACTACCAACCAGGAGGAAGCCCTAGAGGAAATATGCTACAACAGCAGGCTATCGCTAATGCGGTAACCCAAGGTATGGCTATGCCTATGGCGCAGATGTATGGTAACGCCTACCAACAGGCGCAAGGACAAAGGCTCCCAATGGCTCAAATGGAACTAGGGCAGCAGGCTGCTGGACTAAGCGCCTACCCCACTATAATGGGAGCGCCTATGGGGATGTATCAAGCCATAGGGGATGTAGGAGCGCAGCGCAGAGGAATGACTCAGGAAGGAATCAACCAAGCAATGATGCGTTATAACTATGAGGCACAGCGTCCTCAGACTGCATTGCAGAATTACCTCTCGTCTATCTCTGGGGCTTATGGAGGTCGTAGCACAGCTACACCTTCAGCTATTTCTTCACTTGGGCAGGTAGGGGCTTTAGTTAGTGGGCTAATGAGATAATGTTTGGGCATAACAGAAAACCAGATAAGCTGGATATTCTTATAGCTAAGTATGAGAATGATCCTGATAAACAGGATATTCTTCCCATTTTGAAGCAAGCTAAAGCAGAACAGGATGCCAACCTTCAGCAAGAGCTTTTTCAGACAGCACAAGGCCAAACACAAGCAACTGCCCCAGGACGAATAGGACAACAGGTAGCCTTCCAACCCCGCACGATGGTGAATCCCTCTAATCTTCCGGGTATTGGTGGAAGCCTCCTACAAATGTCTCCCCCATTTGATCCTTCTGTCAGGCGACAACTACAACAAGGAAACAGAAAGCGAGAAGACGAGTTGTTCGGCACTCGAATGTTTTTCACGTAGGAACACATATGACAACGTTATTTGATTTTATAAAGGACGAAGACGAGCGAAAAAGGTTGCAGGCTATGAACGCTCCCGCTATGGATATTCTTTTTGGTTCATCGGCTCAACCACAGGTTTCTACGGTAGATGTGTCTGCCTCAGATGCTATTGCTAAGAGGACTAATGCTCAAGAATATATGGAGATTATGTCTGCCATATCTGGGAGGGGGTCTGAAGGATCAAGGCTGGCAAATGCTCTTAGAGGAATAACTGGAAGAGGCGGAACTTACACGCCAAGTGCGGGCACTTATGGTTCAGCCTTAAAAAATGCAATGGCTATTGAGGAAAAAGAGTTAGAAGCGGGGATTATAGATTTGCAAAGTAGAGCCGGGCTAACTTCACTTGCAGAACACAGACAATGGTATACAGATATGGGTCTGGACCCTTTCTACTTTGATAAGGCTAGAGATGCTTTTAGAGAATACCTATCCGCTCGGCAAAGTGAGATAACCCATGAGATCTCAGTAGGAAAGGAGGGAGAACGCAGAGTCTATGAGGCACAAAGACCTGCAATGGACAAGGCCTTCATCGAGGCTACCTCTCAGATAAGGCGTAGAACTCCAGGCCCAGTAACGAAAGCAGACACTGGTGAAACACTGAATCAGCTATATGCACGTCTTGCTGTTTTAGGGGCGAAGCCAGCAGATGTGAACAGTTATGGGGCAGCCTTTGAGAAAATACGGACTATTGAAGACAAGCGCCGCAAAGGGGAAATAGATGATGCGGTCGCGGATATTGCGACTGATATTATGGCTAGAGTTGCGTCTGGTGAAATCAAGGGATCAACAGCCTTGGTTGAGTACGATACAAGAACAGAGGGTTACCCATCATCAGATAGAAAAGCAGCCCGTGAGCCACTAGACTCCCTCATTGAGCAAACTGAGGCAGAATTAAAAGAAGTAGATATTGGCGCAAAGAGAAAATTAGAGCTTGCTAAGTTAAGAGAGGACGAAAGACTTGCTGGTCTTGAAGAGGGTAAGTTGACTAGAGCATATGACATCGCCGCTGAGGTGGTAGACAAGGTTAGAGAAGGAAAAATAAATTGGGAGAATGCCAACGAAATATTTAAGGATAGATTACGGGCTGTTAAAGGTAAGGATAAAAGGATAACAGATGTTCAACAAATAAATGCTCTCAGCACCTATCTCACGACTCAACTAGAGCCTCTGAAACCAGAATCCATCCAAGCCTCTGCTCTTTCACGACGCGCAGCAGAGTGGGGTGAACTTGCGTCCAAGAAGGACGGGGTAATTATTCCAGCTAATCTCGCTATGTTAAACTTTCAAGTTAGGTCTTTAACGACAAGTGCTTTCATGGAAAAATTCCCAGAGGCGGGACCAATAACTGGAGCATCTCTTGGGGTATTGTTGGGAAGACAAATTGAAAATATACTGTATATGATTCCAGAAGATGATAGGGAAGATGTATGGAATTACTATAGTGCTAACTTAGTCAATGATGATGAGAGAGTGGGATTCAATAAGGCCACTCCGTCATTCGCCGCTGTTGTTGATTTGGAAAAAGCTGACTCTGTGGCTGCTGCACTACAAGAATTGGAGCTTGATTCAAAAACAATAATCTCGATTATGCGATCACTAGGATTTGAATAGTGTCTAATGGAGAAACCCTAACTTGGGAGCAGATAAAAGCTCTGGAGGAAGAGGATAATAAAACAGATTATCCTACTAAATCCTCTGGAGAGGTTCTTACGTGGGAAGAGATAAAGGCTGGAAAAACCTCTGAGCAAATAGCCGCAGAAAGAAGGGAAAGTGTTGGTGGATTTATAAAGCATTGGGGTGGAAGGACCGCTGAGGCTGTGGGTGATCTAGTTCCAGAACCGGTAAAAGGGGTAGCCTCAGATATATTCGCAGGCGCAGGCTCTGCCGCCATGCGCGTTCTTCCATACTTTGATATCTTCGGCAATCCAGTTCGAGTTGGCCTAGATGAATGGATGAACGCTGAAGAGTGGGCTAAATCTATGGGCTATCAAACCTTAGAGGAGAAACGATCTACTCCCGCTGATCTTATTGGAACATTTTTAACACCAACAACATCCCTTGTTGAGGGATTTCCTCGTGTAGGCACCGCTGATTACGGAGCTAGACTCTTTGCTGAAGGTGTAATTAAAGGATTGAAGGGTGTACTTGATCCCACAGACCCCGAAGGAAGGGTAGTATATTCTCAGGACTGGATGAATCCAGACTACGTAGAGAATCACCCCATTGGAAGTTTCACTGGTGGTTTGGGAATGGATATACTTCTTGATCCATTCACGTATAGCACAATGGGTATTGGACCTGCTGTTCGATTTATGGGACACCTTTTGAACAAAATGGGTAACACCAAGACTGGACAAGCCGTCCTAAGTAATAGTTTGATGCAGGGTCTAAATGTGTATGTGGGTGATCCAGCAAAATTAAAAGCCTTATCTAGAAAACTCTCTAATGAAATAACTGGTGGAGATTATTTCGAGATGTTGGCCTTAGGTAAAAATACCAGGGCTATGGAAGATATGGCTACACAGCTTGGTATGTCTCCTAAAGAGTTGCACTTAGCCATCCTCAGGACTTTGGAGGGGTATCTCCCAGGTCAGGCTATTATAAAAAGAGAAGCGACTATGTTTGACCCAGCCTACAAAGCTGAGGTAGGGGAAGTTGATACCCTTGCTGATGCCTACAAGGATGCTTGGGGTAAATTGCTTGCAGAAGAACTAGAGGCTGGGGTGCCCATTTCAGATTTGATGAAGAACTATGATGCCCTGCAAGCAACCACAGGAGATGTTATGGGTTATGTTCCTCATGTGTTGACTGAGATAGGTAAGCGTGGTGGAGTTGGGAGGATAAAGAGTTTTGCCAACTGGTTTAATCTTAGTAAGCGGAGAACTGGACCGGCGATGCACAGGAAGTCTAGCGGAACTATAGAAGCCCAAAATATTGCTGCAATAAAGTCAGGAAAACTAAGGCCTGGGGAAGAATACAAGCATACCAATCCCGCCTTTCTTAATGCCTACAGGCAGATGTGGCATAACAGAGCAATGGCGACATCAAGATTGCGTGATGGTGTAAAACAATTTGGTTCTGTTTCTGGACATCCAGATAATTGGGTTCCTATAGAGTATAAATACATTACGCCTCAAGGATTAAAAAAGACAACCGAACTAAAGAACGCTGATGGAGATGTATTATATTTTAGCCCAGATGTGGGGGGTGCTTTTACTAGGCAAACAAAACTTCTTACAAGCGCCCCTGAATTAAACAGGTTCTTAAAGGTATGGGATAAAACACAAAATTGGTGGAAATTATATGCGTTAGCAACGCGCCCTGCCTACTACACAAGGAACTTAGGTGGTAACTTTACCAACGCCTACACTATAGCAGGCTTGACTAATCCTCAGCGGTTTGGGGATGCTGCGGCATTGCAGTTCAGAGCTTTTAGGGCGAGGGCTGGAACAGAGTGGGGGGAGTCTACGGTACTCATAGGTGGTAAAAATGCGGGACGACTTCCATCAGAAGAAGTGTGGGAAGCGTTTATAATGCAGGGTCTTCATAACAGAGGACAATATGGATTGCATGGTGATATTAGCGCCAACCTAGATGATCTCATAAGAAGTGCTAGGGATAGGGGTCCATTAGCAAAGAGAATTGGAAAGCTATTTGTCCCATCGTCCGACAATGAATTAGTACAGTTGGCTTTCAGAGCATTTGGAGCAACTCCAGAGAACAACGCAAAGTTGGCAGTCTTCATTGACCAACTTGGTAAAATGGATGCCCATAAATTAACTGGGCAATCAAGACAAGCAGCTTATGACAAGGCCGCAGAGATGGTTAGGAAAAGTTTGTTTGATTATTCTGACGTTTCTCAGTTTGAAAGGGCTTGGGCTAAACGAGCATTTCCATTCTATAAATGGTCTAGGAATAATATTCCAGCGCACTTATTAGCGGTGATGCAGCATCCAGAAAGATACCAGAAACTCAATTTAGCAATACAAAATATACAGTATGGTATAGACATTCCAGCCTCAGAAGATCTCCAAGAGTGGATGCGAGAGAGAGCGCCACTCTATCTTAGCGCAGATGCCTCTGAGGATGTGTACCATGTCATCCCCCTGTTGAATTGGATGCCTTATGCAGACTTGGCGCAACTTGGAACTCCCAAACAGTTTATTGAGCAGATGGCCTCTCCTTTCCTTAAACTTCCTATGGAATATTGGGCTAACTACGACTCATACAGGAAGGGCGACCTCAGAAAATACAAGGGGGAAACGGCAGATTTCCTAGGTGTAGAAATGCCGGTGCATATGCACAGGTTCCTAACCAACTTGGTATTCCTATCTGAACTAGACAGGGCTAATCCTTGGGAGATATTTGGCGCTCAGATACCTGATCCAGAAACTGGTGAGATATCTATAAAGAAAATGGCTTACGAGCCATTCTTCCAGAAACTCCATGATATGGGTATCACGGATGAAAAACTAGAGAGGTTCGATGTTCCAGGTCTTCCTATAAGCATAGGTGGAACTAGGGAAACCAGACTAGACTACCCAGGAAAAACCATTAGTGACTCACGCGGAGGAAGACTCTTGCAGTTCCTTACAGGTCTTCGAGTTTATCAAGGACAGACCTCAGAACAAAAGGCCAGAAGAGCTATGGACTTAGAGAGTGATCTAAAAGAGGCTGAGTATTGGTTGGGACTCGCGTATCAAAAGAACAAAACTAGGAGGGCTGCGGAGTTGATACAATTCATAATCAATAGACAAAAAGAGTATTCCGAAACTGAAGAAAGAATACAGAGCAGGAGAACCCATTGAGAAGACTAATCCTACTGTTGCTATTCCTTCCTCTTGTTGCTTCCTCCCGTATGTTCCCCACAGAATTCCCCATCAAGGCGGTGTGTTGGAATGACGTTGATGAAGCAATCACATATCATCAAGAAGTGTTAGGAGAGTACCCCATTGGAAAGGGGTGGATAGATAACAAACAAGGCCCATCATTTGGAGCCATCATGTATAACCCCAACAAACCTTCTTGGACATTCCTAAGTTTCCATAAGAATGAAGAGGGTGTAATAGTCTGTGCTATTACAGGTGGAAGTGTGTGGGAAATAATACACCTTGGGGAAGAGGAAGGGAAACTACAATTATGACCAACGGAACCCAACTGAATAGGAGCCTATCTGTAGGCCACATAGTAGCCACGGTAGGTTTGATTATCGGTGGGTTCACATTCATCTATGATCTCAGAGAGAGCGTAGCAATACAGTCCTTCCAATTAGAAAATGTTGAGAACAGATTAGAGCGAGTGGTTGCAAGAACAGATGACCAATTCGGGGAGATCATGGATCACCTCATTAGACTAGAGGAAAAGTTAGATGCAATGGTTTTACCCAACCCAGTATTTCAGAAGGCACAATGAGTGGAAAAGGTACGCTCTTAAAGCCTATCTGTGCTGGTCTATTTGTGTAGATACTGCTGCGCTAACTGGTCTGCTCTGGTACATCTTCAGATGAAATGCAATCACTTGGAAATAATTAAGGAGTCTTATGTTCAGCATCTACGCTTTACTGTCTATCTTTGCACTGTACTTTTCGTATTATCTGTTATTGCCTTAGTACATGGGTTATGCCCCTGGATACTAACAGGCACAGTCTCCGATAAGATTAAAAATCTACATGAGGTTCTCTCTAAACGATGAACATAGATGCTAAATTCTTTGGCGCAATTATCTTCCTATTAGCACAGGCTGTCGCTGCTGTGATTTGGGGTGCTTCCTTAAGTGCAGAAGTTTCTAGGTTGGCTGTCCTTCAGGACAAGGCAAATGAAACCGCTTCCATAGATTTAATAGCCTTCAGACTTGATGATCTCACCAAAGAGATAGAGGCCATGCAAGAGATGGACAGGGAAATCATCCTGCAGCACGAGAAGTTATTTGGAATTTTAGGAGGTCAAGCCAGATCAGGTGGTGCTTACGGTGATTACTAATGACGATAATAGTAACGGACTCAGCAAGAAATAAGATTGAATCAATGTGTGAGGAAAATGGTATGGCAGCTATCAGGCCGTTTGTACACGGTACTGGCTGTTCTGGAATGTCGCATAGTCTTACCTTTGCAGATGAAAAGTTAGAACTTGACACAGAGATAGCGCCGTACCTGATTATAGACCCCGTGGCTTACCAGTTTATGGGTGACGCTACAATAGATTACGACACTTCCGGTATCAATCCGTCCTTTGTTTTCATTGATGTCTTCAAGGATCAGGGTGGTAGTGGTATGTGCGGAGGCTGTGGCGGAGCAGGATATTGATTACAGTTACACAAGACGCTATAAATCAAATGAACTCTATCCTTGAGAGAAAGGAAGATGCAGTGGTACGATACGAACTCCGAGGAGGGGGGTGTGGTGGATTGGTAGCTGAATGGAAGACAGAACCACATCACGAACCAGAACAAGGAGAAATGACTTGGGAACTGACCCACGGTAAATTTGTGGTAGATAAGGCCACGACCTCGTTTATAGACGGTGGCGTAGTCAACTATGACCTAACAAATTTTATGCCCAACTTCATTGTTAGTGTGCCAGACAAAGGCCAATGTGGATGCGGGTCATCTTTTGTCGTTCCTGAAGGATACACCTTTGGGCAAACTGTATAAATTAAACTAACGGAGACAACATGGAAATAATCAAAAAGATATGGTTAGAAATTAGGGAGAAACCTTTATGGGCAGTCGTAATACTTATCGTAGTTATGTACGTCTTTGCGTAGCACTGGCCTGTACGCTAAGTATCGCAGGATGCAGCTTTCCAAAAATAAAGTCGAGCCTGATGACAGGGATAGCTACGAGTACCGCTGTTGGTGTAACGAGTGTAGTCGCTCCGGGTGTACTTGTACCAGCCGCAGTCGGCGGCACAACGGCTGCGATTGCCTCTGCCCTGAGTGCGGAGCGATCTGTTGAGGGGAAGCCTATAGAGGTCACAGCAGAGACTGTGGTACAGGAAGCCCCTGATAACTTCTTTAGTTTAATTCAAAAATTAGTGGAGATGGGAGGATGGCTATTGGGTCTAGTGTTGATAGTACCAATGATTCTGGGATGGATTCTGCCCGGCCCCCTAGAGCGGAAGAAAAAAGGCTCGTCGAAATAACATGGCGAGACATCATCCAATGTTCTGGATGGGAGAAAGCCTCTGATGTGGAAGCCCCTCAGTTTGTATCTGTTGGCTGGCTTGTATCAAGAGACGGAGAACAAATAAAAATAGCCTCGACCCTAGACTACGCCGATGCTTTTGGCGATGCTAAGGACGAGGCTAAGCCCGTACCCTACGGGATCACAGCCTTTCCGTCTGGCTGTGTAGACGATCTAAAGTTCCTCTAAACGAAGTCCTCCCCCTCTGGAAACCTAATGACATTCTGCGGTATTTCGACCGCCGAGTTAATCTCTGGATTGAGGAAGTCCCTGTAAGTCTCCCAAAGAGCCTGCTCATTTTGATGACCTGATTCCTTTATCTTCTCTGTAATCATTTCATCCATCAGCTTGAGGTCAACCAACTGATTGTTCACCAGTAGGTTCATTACGGTGATGGCAGTCTGTAAATGCCACACCCCCATACCTACCAACTCTCTAGGGTTCTCCATCATCCTGACCCCCTCATCTTAAGTTTGGTTAAACCGTTGTATCCAACCAACAGCCCACAAAAAGTAATGAAGTCTATGTCTACATCATTAGATTTCATCGCATCAAAAGACCCTGTATCCTTGTCGAACCTAAGGATATAAGCACCATCCACGGGTTTCCCGTAAATATCCTCCACACATTTCCCGTAGGCTGCCACCTGGAGGTGGTACTCATCGTAGATTCTACCGGAAGTCTTGAAGTCAATCACTGAGAACTCCCCATTGACGTTAGCCACGGCATCCACTGTGCCGGCGTACTTATACTTCCGGTTAAACAGGGGTTGTTCAGCAGCTATCCACTCAACATCATTCTGCTTCACCCAATCCCTAAAGGCATTGACAGCATTGCAGGCTTGCGGAGATTCGGGCATTGCAGGGACTTCCCCTTTGCCTAGCTTCCACAGAATGGCATCCTCACACCATTGGTGGACTAGCTTTCCTAATTCAATAGCCCCTTCAGACTTCTGCCTGTAGGCTTTCTTGATCCCCAGGGCGATCTCTTCAGCCGTCATATTGTCCTTGAAGGTGTAGTGATGCTCCTTCACGGACTGTTGGGTAGCAGGCTTTATCATCTCCTCGAACCACAGTGATCCCATCTTGACAGCCCAAGGCATCAGGAACTTCTGCTTGGCTATGGTCGTACTGAGGACTGAGGTAACGGCTGGGACGTACTCGCCCTCTACCGTGTACTGGTGCTTTCCCTCATTAAAAAGAAGGGATATATTCTCACCGTCACTGTACTCTATATTGTGATCTATCATCTTAATGTCCTCTCAGACGCTCTGTAAGGCTCCTCACGAGCCGTTTGGGTGGTAGGGGGAAGCCTCATAGCCTCCCCCTTTTCCCCAACTAGAAGGGGAAGTCATCCTCCACCTTCGGTGCTGCCTTAGGTGTGTAACCCTGGCCTCCTCCTCCAGAGTCCCTAGGCTCCTCAAGTTTCAACCCCCAGTCAGGATCAGTGTCCTTCCTTTTGGGGTTTTTCCACAACGCCCAGTTGATCTGCTCACCCTTCCAACACATAGACCCCTTTAACTTGGGGGCTTTTGG
>Ga0208029_1001104_pt1 | contig 12925 bp, 21 predicted proteins | sample MalvireepMed_s12_FD_184242 | JGI IMG/M metagenome (GOLD analysis project Ga0208029, IMG submission 184242) | Marine viral communities from the Global Malaspina Expedition - Malaspina viral metaG DeepMed_s12 (SPAdes) (version 2) | ecosystem: Environmental > Aquatic > Marine > Oceanic | place... | reverse complement strand
GCAGGGCAGGCAGGGCAGGCAGGCAGGGCAGGCAGGCAGGGCAGGCAGGCAGGGCAGGCAGGCAGGGCAGGCAAGGCAAAATAAAAGCGCCGCTGAGACATTCCCCAGCGGCGCTGAAGTCGGCGGCTAGCTCGCCGCTAACGCATGACTAACCGTGCCATAATTCGGCGGGAATCTCGTCGCACCATTGATCGTCGAAAGCACAATCGGCGGCGTCACGCGGCGAAAGCCCGTCGTCAAAGTAATCGCGCCACGTAGCATCCGGCAAGTCATGCAATCCCAATCCTAGCTTACCCGACACGACGACGTCGCATTGATGTAACCATTTATTGAACGTCTGATCGCACATAATTTGACTCCTCTATAACAAGGCACAATTGCCACTGGTGAAAGTACGGGACAATTCCGATATAGGCAAGGGAATAAAAAACGCCGCCAAGGAATACCCGGCGGCGCTGGAGTCGATAACAAGCGCAAGCTAGGCGGCGAGCGCCAGACGATTATACTGCGCGACCTTGCGGTAAACGATTGTCGAGCGTTCCCGCAAATCATTGTGATTCGTGTTCGCACCCGTGGGCTTCAATGCGGCGGTCGCCGAGTTGAACAACCACCAAAGCGAGCGACCGTTTGCCATATGCTCGTCGACGCTGGACTCGTCCCAGTCGCCAATTGCACGTCCCAATTGCGACGCACTGAATCCACCATTACGGAAGATATCCAACAGGATGGAGTCGCCAGCGTCGCGGGTAATCTCGCGCCGGTTAAACGCGTCAAAATCAACCGTCAATGTTTCGCTCGCATCGCGCAGGCCACTAACAGCATCGGCGACGAGTCCAGGGATACGCTCGCCAATGTTAGTCGTCTGTCTCGTAAACCAGTTTCCCAAGTCCCCATGAAAGCACAAATTTGAACAAACCATTACTTGCGAACCTATGGCGAGTCCACGAGATATCCGCTGATCATGCGCACCGCGAACGCCGACAACGCTGTTATGTTTCGGCTTATAGATCGCCGGTAATGTCTCGCCAGTGGGAGTCGCATGGTCGACTCCATTGCTAACATGTATCAAACCGAACAGACGATTCTCGTCTTGCGTTATGGCAAATTCCTCGCGCTCGATTTTGAATCCCGATTTTACAATCTCGTCGCAGACTGTATTGCTAAAATCCGCAAACGAATAAGGCGCGTGACGCGAGCCCATAGGCTCCGGCGTTTTGAGACAGCTCATGTCGTCGCGAGTCACGAGGACATCGCTCGTCGAGTTGTATAACAATTTTGACATTGTGGACTCCTGTTGCGGGAACGTCGCCGCACTATTGCAAGCGACTATGTGGGACAATACAGGATTGGCGCACGATTGCAAGCGTATAATTAAGCAATTAACTCGTTACGCTTTGCCCAAATCGCCGGCAATGTGAGCACGGAATATTGTGCGCGGCGGCAGTGATTTCGCGAATCGCGTGGCAGCTTGCGCATCAGTCTCATCCACTTGTTCGCGCCGCGACAAGTCGCGCCAGTGCTTCCCCACAAAGTGATTCGCCGCATAACACCCGCCGCGTTCGCCAGGGTTTCCCGCCTTGCGCTTCGTCGCGCCGTGCGCAGTGAACACGATTCCGAAATCCCTATCGGCGCGAGCACATAAAGGGAGTCCATTACCGCACCCGGCACACCCGATTTTTGTTGTCTCGTCGGGACACCGGACCATCTTAACACCGTCCGACTCCGTCACCTTATTGCTAGCTAGATTCTCCCAATAATCGGACGGCACAACGGCAACGGACGCGACGCCGCGCTTGATGTATTTCGCCGCCTGTTTCAAAGAATCGGCGCTGTAGTTAAAAACCGTTTTTCCGGGCGCGTTTTTCTCGGCCCAAAGCTCCGGCGCAAAATGCGTGAACAAAAACGCGACTCCCTTGCGCGGTACGGCGCGCCGCACTGCCGACTCATAGTCGCGGTCTATTTCGGTCGTTCCAGTTTGGTATGGCTTGAGCGAGCATGAATCGGGACATGTCGCGAATATCTCACCATCCCCGGCGCGGTAGGTTTGCGCAATTCCGGCGGTTTTCCTAGCGCGTGATATAGAAGTGCAATTAAGCATCGGTTGACTCCTTGTTATGGGATGTAACCCATACCGCATTGCATAACACGGAGTCAAACGCAAAACGCCGCCGAAATTAATCGGCGACGCTTTACGGAGCAAGGCGCGAGCTAGATAGTCGGCATCCAGAAATCGCCGCGTCCGCCCTCCGGGAGTCCCTGCACCATATTAAACGCCATTTTGCACGTCGCCTCGTTGCGCAAGTCATAGTTGCCGCTTTCATAGTCACGGCTCCACTCGCCGATTAACGCAAACACCAGCGACCCAAGATTCTGTTTTTCCGTGCGGTGCAAGCGCGACACTGCCTCTAGAATCTCGTTAATATCGCGGTAACGCGACAGATTACCGGCGCTAGACAACGCGTTGGCAACCGACGCCGCTTGTTGCAATTTCTCGTTAACGTTCATTAATTTGACTCCTCGACAAAATGCCAATTTATGTGCGCACCACTGGCCTTTTTTCTACCGCCGCCCGACACATGAATCCAGTCGCCTATCAGCGTTCCTGTAAACGATTCCCTCCCAATACGTTGTGGACGACGACGGGTGCCGCCCCAAAGGGTGTAACTACCCTCGACACAGCGACCATCACTTTCGGAAGATGACTTCCTCGACTCGGCATGTCTGATTTTCCAGTTCTCTTTACCTGCGTCATCCAACTCAAGCCACTCGGAAACAAGCTCGGCAGAGTCATAAAAATCCACTTTATTAAACCACTCTCCGCCGGAGTGATGCCACTCGGCGCTCGACCAAAAACCTTCTGCCGCCAAAAATTTTGCAAATGCCTTAGTATGCCGCCAGCCAGCTTGGTTGAGGTCCAAGACGGTGATGCGAGACAACGGCTTGACACCTCGGTCATAAGCATCCAAAGCATTATTCGACATCCCAGCATCGTGATCATAGCCATTGCCACGACCGCCGCCATAGTCCTCATACTCATGTTCCCGGAACCCATCGTTGTAACGTGACATTTTGTTTGACTCCTTATTATGTTATGGGAATAAACCCATAGCACGGCATAATCCAGCGAGTCAAACAAAAAAATGCCCCGCAATCGCGGGGCGAGTTGAACCGGGGAGTCAGCCGGTCAAAATGGAACAGGAACATCGAACGCGGGAATGATAAACACGGCGACAGCGATTCCCTTCGTCACATTTTGGATCACCAGTTTGCCGCCGCGTATAACCAGCGCCATTACGTCGCCAGCATCGGCGTGGTTCTTTAAGCCGTTAAACCAGATTCTCTTGTCGCCGCGAGTCCTCGCCCTGTACGCAGAAATCTTGGTTTCAGTCCCGTCGCTATATACGCCTTCAAGCGTTACCTTGTCGCCGGGATTTAGTTCAGCGTAATCGATCACGCCTTCGCGCTTCAACAAGTCTCTGATGGCGGCGTTGCAGTCTTGTATATTTTTGTTCAAGATCGTGCCCGTTACATGAAACAGAGCCACGTCACCAAGTGCATCGGCACTCGCCTGTTCGATTTTAGTGAGTTTTCGCATCTCTCTACCCTCCTGTATTTCGGCGTTCGAACCATTCTGCAAGGCGCTGGAAAAAGTCGGTCAGCCAATCCTCAAGCCAGCCCATCACGCGGCGTCCTCCAGCAACTCTCCACATGTTGGGCACCTCTCCTGTTTCAACGCATACTGAAACGACTCGTCTTCCATGACGTCATCAAGCACAGATGTTTTAAGGTTGACCTGAACGTTTGCACCATTAAGACAGGAACTCTCAATTTCACTCGATAGACAAACACGACCATGAATGCCGATATATACAGATATATCAGCGGCACGAATTTCAAAAATCAGCCGGAGCTGCTCCAGCGTAAAATCCTTAATTTCTACCGGTGTGAGTTCACGCGAACCTTTAAAGTCGTAGTCGTATGTCATGCCCTTGACTCCTGTGTTGTGGGACTTTACTTATACTTTCCTACAACGGACAGGTCAACTGGAAAAATTCGTCCCAGTCATACGGCTCCTTAAAAACTTGTAGAGCCTCCACGGCTGAAGCACCATCCATACGAAGGCTAACAGCATCGGAGCCGCAAAAAACACGAATGTCCAAGCTGCTATCGCGAATAACAATAAAACAAGGGCCGTGAGAATGCCTAGACAACCACGCACACTGATGGGGGGACAGATCGACTTTACGAGTAAAGTTTTTAGCGGCTTTAAGTTCGAGGCAGCTGAACTCACCACGCTCGCTAAGTAGCAAGACATCGGGCAACCCAGGCAGGCTCCACGACTCCAGCCTTGTTGTCTCAATTCGCCGCTCCGTCCTCGTCAATCCGTCGCTGATGATCTTCCACAACCCCGCCTCCCGATTCTTCAGGGCTTCTTTCGGCATCTGATTCGTGGATTTCGACGGCTTCGCCGTCGATAACCGTTTCAAAGCTGCTTCTAATGAGTTCGAGTTCACGTTCGACGTCCTCCCGCGACATGGCATCAATACTACCAGTTCGAATCTCTGACTTGCTCACATAAAGTCCCGCCGCCAATCCCCGATTTTTTTCGGCCATCACCGCCGCCGAAAACGCACCTCCTTCAAGAGCCAAATTTTTAATCTTGCCCATGTCTGCGATGTGTCGCTTGTATGTGACGCCATATTGCTCGTCCAGCTCATCGCGATACCGTTGAATTTCAGAGACTACATGGGGACAGATATTATTGTTGGTGAGTTCGTAAGCACGAGTATGCGCACTAGCCGGAGGATAACCTGCACGTATCGCCGCCTCACGCATCGTGATCAAACCGTCATTCGCAACCAATTCCTTTACGAACTTTTCCTGTCGCCTCGTCAACTTACGATTTGGACCACGCGTGGCGACCTTTTTGCCTGTCCCACCAGTGTCTGGTCCCGGCCTGTTGCTATTGGGCATTTTACCCTCCAAAAAGGTCTTTTATCGTTTAGTTTCAACGCTGTCCCGGCACTGTCCCACCACTTGACTTTAAGAACACCCTCTAAGTGAGGCGTATGGGATCATTTACCCGACAGTAGCAGTGAACCGGAGGTCGGATCAACTATAAGTCACGGGGAAACCGTCCCATAAGCGATATGTTGCGCATCCTGACGTGGGACACTTTGAGAGGGCAAAAATCTATATATATAAGGCACTTATACATACTGTCCCACCTGTCCCACCAATCCCGTCTCTGGATTCTGACTTTTATTTTTTTTGGATTCATAGAATTCATACTATAGGTGGGACGGTGGGACACCTGCTATGGAGAACCGTGGGCCGTGGTTTCAGTTACTTTTTATTTGTCTCTTCGTTTTCCCATATCGTCACCTGTTCCTGGATGTCTTCGAGTTGCGCTGACATCCATCCGTCATTATCGAGATGGGTTTCATTGAACTCGCCTTTTTTAATAGGCTTGATGCTTCGGTCGGTGACTGTAAACATCCCGATTGGTGTCGGGGGTTTGTCCGAAGAAAAGGTGTAACCGCCGAAGTCGCTTGCGTTGAGCGATTCGTCGTCGCCGTACATGACGAAGACGGGTGTCTTCGGGAAGCGGCGTTGACGCTCGGCTTGCCGCACGTCTCTCATCGCGGTGATTGGATCGGTGGCCTTGGCCCAGTGTCCGAAGCCGCCGCCCGACATCGCCAGAAACGTGCAGCCGTTTGGCAGTACGTGTTTGTGGTTTTCCATGAGTTGACTCCTGTTGCAGTCGGCCCACGGTTCACCGTAGCAGATGCTTGGTCCACAATGTCAAAGAGCCTTGGGCCTTGCGCCGGGGGTCAGAGCGGTGGCCCGCTGCCACTTCGCCCCGGTCGAGCGCCTTCTTCTTATTATTAAGATAGTACCAGATTTATCCCATATGGTCAATCGACTTATCCACAGGGTGATTCGTTTTTCTGTATAAAAATCACTTTTCTGTGGATAACTTTAGAACAGACCGGGAACGCCACTTCACGGGAGGGGGGCCGTGAAGTTATTCTCCGGCGTCGTCCACGGCCTTTTCGTCGGGGCCACAAAGCTCGTGAGAACTGGTACTCTGGACGTCGCACGTGGCGCAATAAAACACAGGCTCCCAGTTTATCTCGTAGACGAACTCATCAACGCCCCCGCACCGTGAGCAGATTCTGTCGCTAGCCATTTGTCGCCCCCTTTTCCATGTCTGCCTCGCCACGCCGAACATGCCTTGCCTCGTCACACCCAAATATGCGTGACCATGCCTGCGTTGCCCATCCGGGCCGGGACTTTCCAGATCAGGTCGGACCCCGCCAAGTTACTCCAAAACGAGCCGGACCAAGCCTGCGTTGTGTTTCCGGGTCGCGCGTGACCAAACCAAAACCCGTCGCGCCATGCCAATCCGGTCCCGGCCGGTCCCGGCCTGCCTTGCGTTGTGTTTCCGGTCCGCGTCAAGCCATGCCCGATCAGTCCGGGACGCATCGCACCTGACCCAGCCAAGATCCGTCGCGCCTGCCTTGTGTCATCACTCCTCGCCATGTCACGCCAAAACAAACCCGGCCCGGTACACGCCTGCCGTTCCAGAACGTAACAATTCGAACCATGCCAAACACTGCCGAAGCTTTCCAGACCCGGCCATGGCACACCTAGCCGAAGCCTTCCAGGCCTGCCGTGTCGCATCAAACCGCGCCAAAACAAACCCGGCTCGGTCTCGCCTCGGCTTGCGCCATCGCTCCGGTACGCGCCTGCCATGCCAGATGTCGCCACGGCGCATCGCCTTTGGCCGTGGCTCCCCGCACACCGCCGCATCTAGCCTGTCCTCGCCTACCGTGCCTGCCTTGTGTCACCAAGTCGCACCGTACCGGTCCGCCCGCGCCTGACCTTATCGTTCCGCACCCTGCCCAAGCGAAACTGTCCGCACCGATCCGGTCCCGGCCTGCCGTGCCAACACTCCTATTCCGCTGCTTGTAGAGCAGTGGTTGCGGGTTCGAGGATCGAGATGATCCGTTCAAGGGGCTGGGCCGTGAGCCCTGCCGTATCGAGCGCGACGGCGTAGCGCACGAGCCATGCCTTGAGGTCAACGACGGCCTGTCGGCGTAGCTCCTCCAGATGGTCGGGATCGTTAGGATCGAATATATAATAACCCATCCCGTCCTGTCTCGTGGACGAGGGCGACAGAAGCAGGGGCACGTCGCGCTCCTGGATTTTTATTCGGCCCGTTGGGGTTTGGTGCTCCACTTGGAACACCAGTTTCAAACCCTGGACGAACATCCGCGCTTGCCACGTGCGATGCTCGCGGGCTGCTTTTGTGTCGTCCCATGTGAAAAAGTCGAAGGCGGGATGGTCAGGCCCCGTGGACCTGACCTCCTCGACAAACGTCTGGGGGTTGTAGACCCCACCGTGGCGCAGGCAAAAATCCTTTACGATTTCCGCCCGCTGCTTGCGCAGGAGTTTGACGCTCATGCAGCTTCCCTCCGAATCACTTCGTCGTTGAAGAACTGCATGAGATCTTCCGTGTCCGCATCGGCGCACATGGGATTGTCCAGTGCTCGTTGCTGGGCATCCCTGCCGTGATGTGCGACGAGGTCATCCCACGCGTCGTCTTGTTCGTCGGCGGAGATGACGCGGAAAGACCCGAAGTTGCCTTTCCCCTTCTCCTGACGGTAGTCGCCCAGTCCGATCAACACGCCCGCATTACAGAGTATGTTGAACAGGGACGTGAGATTTAACTGGGGGGTGATGTAGCGCATCTCGATTTCCGTTCCCCACTTGGGAAGGTATGGGCGCGTCCTGATGTCGGGGGTCTTGTTCATGCCCCCTTGGCGGACGATGTCCATCTTGAGATGTGGCGTGCCATAAAGAGGCACCAAGTCCCCCGGCATGAACAGGAGCCGCTGGATTTCGGTTTTGTAGACGCCCTCCGTTTCGAGGGCGGCGGTAGCCATGGCCGCCTTGACCGCGATGACCTTCATGCCCAAAGCCGTGGGGCCGTCCGGTATGATCTCGGCGGCATCCACAAACTCTTGGAGCGGGTCGTGCTTGATGTGCGCCCGCTCCGCTTTGGATTTGCCTTTTCCGCCGCCAACGAGGAATTCCTGTTTGGCTTTGGCCGACATGCGGTTCTGGTAAAGCGGCGTCGTACCGAGAAGGCGTAAGGTGCAAGACTTTTGGGTAAGCTTGCTGACGGAGATCGTGACGGTTTCTTTCTTAGCCGTGGGCATTTGCCCCTCCTATGTGTTAAGTCTCAACATGTCCTATATAAATAGGAGATCACGGGATGTCAACAAGTTATTTTTCACCATCCTCGTTTGAAGCCGCCAAGTACCAGTCATGTTTCGGAACATCCGCACCACAAGAATCACAGGTCACGGCGGTCCAGGCGAAGTGGTACACGTGCGCGTGGTCGCCGCACTCCGGGCAGATGATCGTTTTCCCTGACTGCCCCGGATGGCACCATTTCGGCACCGTCTGGAGCCCTGCATACTTCAGCAGCACCTTCGGAGTTCCCTGCCGCTGGTCGTGTATCCACTGGTGGTCGCGAGCGTCGATCCTCATATCGGCGACCGGCTCCCCCTCGATTTTCTTGCGTTTCAGCCACTCAAACATCAGTGCAACTCCTTTGTTTTGTCGTATTTGGCGCGAAGAGACGCCGCGTGTTCCAGCCAGATCCGTTTGAAATCCGGATCATGGGCCTTGGACGCCGCTTTCAGGCAATTGAGTTCGAGGCGGACAAGCTCGGTGGGTGAGAAATCACGCATCATGTGTCCCCCAGCTCAAGATTTCCGCATCAAGTTTCCCCACCCGCCATTCCAAGACGGAGATGGCGGTGTGAAAACTGCCGGTGCCCTGTGGTTCGAGGAGGCATTGGAGGGTCTTGACCTCCCGTGCCAGGGCGGAGCGGTGCTGTTGCAGATCGCCGACGACATCTTTTACATTAATCATAGTCTGACTCCTTTCTGCATCACCCTATATATGGGAGATGTCCCACAGGTGTCAAGAAAAAAAGGACCTCCGAGAAAGGATCTCGGAGGCCAGGAGGTTTCAGCGCCAACGTAGCAGGAGTCAACAACCACGTTGTCGCTTGGGAGGACTCTTATATTGACGCAGCGCGTTGTCACTGTCAACCGCCATCGAACTTATCGGCCTCGTTTCCCCACGTCGTCCAGCCTCTGCGAGACTGGCGGCCAAACAGCTCGATACGGGGAACGTCGCCCATGAGATGGACAATACGGTCTGCCACCTCGTCGGGCTTTCTGGAGTGCTCGCGGCGTGGCTCGATGACGAGCCGTCGCACCGACATTGAAACGCGTTGCGGCTTGCCTTTTGTAGCGAGAAGGCAGAGTTCGGGATTGGCCCGTGTCCAGTAGCCCATGCCTGTGTGGAAATCGGGCACCGCAAAGAGGAGCCGTGGGGCGGACTTGTTTAACTTGGCCCAATAAAACGCCACCGTTTTATATGTGAAACCCCAGGCCTCGATAAGCTTGAAGGCTTCGGGAAGCAACGGGTCGGTCACCCACAGAAACAGGGCGCAATCCTCGGCGGCGATGTCTTGAACGGGAAGCGCCCGGACATCGGCGAGGCTCATGCAGTCGTAGTGTTGTTCGGGGGAGCGGCCCTTACCCTCGGCGCTCCATGTCTGGAACGTCCAGGGTGGATCGGCACATATTACGTTAAATTCCCCACTGGGCAATTTTGCTGACAAGGAGAATCACTCCATATGCGGCCATTGCCACGACGAGAGGGGTTAACATTTCTCTGCCGCCTCTCTGACAACCTGTTGTCCATGGGCCGTGTATATTTGTGTCTCGCTCTCTCGATGCTTTTCGAGGAGGAAGGTGAACTGCCCGCTAATGGTTCGGTGCTCACGCTTCGCCATGTCACGAAGCACCCTGTAGGTGGCAATTGGCACCACAACTGATTTCCATCGTCCGGGGTCCATGATGACCTCCTGTTCTTCTGCATATATAAGGGACAAATCCTTAATCGTCAAGTTTCACGAGGTCTCCCCACGTGTCACCAAGCGATATCTGGCACGGTGTCGGAACCTTTAATTCGACCGCCTCTTCCATCGTTTTGCAAAGTGCGCGAGCCTCTTCCTCGGAGGTGACCGAGAAGGCCAATTCGTCGTGGACCTGAACGAGGGGGACGGCATCGTGCTCCTTGTTTACGGCGACCATCGCGGCCTTTGTCTGATCGGCTGCGCTAGCTTGAATTAATCGGTTCAATGAGCGGTACGTGTACGCTCGTTTGATGTTGTCGCCATACTCCAAAACGGCTTTCTCTTTTGGATGCGCCCGTGCCGAGACGAACTGGACCGGCTCCCAGAGATCGAAGCGGCACTTGCGGCCAAGCAGGGATCTGACGGAGCCACCTTTAAGAGGGTGGGCCGTGTGCCGTTGAGACACGTCCATCAACTCTTTCACGAATGGCACGTCCTCATGGTACTGGCGCAGGAGGCGTCTGGCCTCGTCTATGGAGATGTCTAGCTGGGTCGCCATCTTGGTCTGGCCCATCCCGTACATGATCCCGAGATTCAGCGTCTTGGCCTGCCTGCGCGGGATTCCGGCGACATCGGCAACCATCTGATGGAAGTCTGTAGAAGGGTCATCGCGGTATGCCTTGACGAACTCGGCGGCACCGGTCAGGCCCTGGTTCGTGAGCGAGGCAAAGTGGACCAGTATGCGCGGCTCCTGTTGATCAAAATCTATTGAAGACCACTGCTCGCCCGGTTCGGGGAGGAACAGCCCCCGCACCTTCGCCGCCATCTCCGGGTTACGTGCCGGTATCTGTTGGAGGTTGGGGTGCGAGCAACTTATGCGCCCGGTGACCGTCCCGCCGCCTTCGGATCTTAGCTGGTTGATGTGACCGTGGATTCTTTCACCTTCCGTATGGCGGAAAATACTGGCAATAAACGTGTTACCCATCTTGTCGTATTCGCGCGCCGTCGCGATTTGTTTGACCAGGGGGTGCTCGTGCTCGGAAAGGAAATTCTTGGTGAAGCTGGGAAGCCCGGTTGGAGTGCGCCCGTAATCCAACCCCAGATGATCGAAGACCTTTGAAACCGAAGCAGCGGCCCAGACTTCTACCTCGACACCCGTTTCCTTTTTGATCTTGGACAGGGTTTTCTTGACGAGCTTCTGCCACTCGACCTTGCACGCCTCGGCGGCGTGGAGATTGACGCGGACCCCCCGCCACGTCATCTCTATGACAATCGGCAGCACCTCCATTTCAAGTTCGAAGATCTGCCACAGGTCTTCCTTGGTCAATTCGGCCTTGAAAATTTGCCATAACTGAAGCGTGAGCCTTGCATCGGCTTCGGCGTACTCCCCGACGAACGTAGCCGGGAGCTTGTAGAGTTCCGCTTTTGGATCGACGCCGAATTCCTGTGCCGCCTCGCGCAATGCCGCCTCGGACTTCATCTCTCCAAGGTAGTCGTAGGCGACGTTGTTGAGGGAGAAGCTGGGGCGGTTCTCGTTAAGTATAGGTGCGGCGAGCATCACGTCGAGGATGCGTCCTTCCAGTTCGATGCCGGTTCGGCGCAGCCAGCCTGCATCGTAGGCGGCGTTGAAAAAGATCTTGTCGGCGGGATGGGCGGCGATCTCCTTCTTGAACCAGTTCAAAACTATGCGCCGGTCGAGGTTGCCGCTGGCATGGGCAATTGGGACATATATATTGCAGCCCTCGTAGGCGATGGCGATCCCAACCACCTCGCCGTGTCCCGTGGCCCATCCTGGCCCATGGCTCTTGAGCCGTGGATCGCGGGTCTCCAGATCTATAGCGATTTCCTTGACGCCGCTCGGCGTCACAGGCAGCGTCTCGACCGGAACCCATTCGGTCTTGACGCTGAAGCTTGGCTTTTTAAGAACGGTCTTCATTCCTTGATACATTCAAATGCCACGGCGGCATATCCGGCCCCGTCTATATAGTCGTCTATATTAATAGTGCCTGACTTCCTTCTCGCCACTTTCAGAAGCTCCATCATGTTTGCGACATCGTGGGCGGTTACGTGGTCCACGTTATGGAGGTAGGCGTCCCACAGGCGGGCGATGTTCTCGTGGTTTGCCTTTGGCTCCCCGTGAACGGCGGCGCGGTCGGTGCTGACCAACTCGAACGCCTCGGTGAGAACGCGATGTGGCATCAGACGCTCCAGCCTCGTTGCGAATCCTCGGCCATCTTGAGGATCAGGTTTTCTTTGGCGCGGGTAATCCCGACATACAATACGCGGTAGGCGTCGTCGGGATTCCGCTCCATCTCCGTGAGCGCCTTTCCGGACAAATCGAGGAACAGGAGCACGTTGTCGGCCTCGCCTCCTTTGGCACCGTGGATGGTGGACAGGCGGATCTTCGGCTTCTGGAAGATGTTGACGCCGCGATTGAGAAGCGCCGCTGCATAAGCCCGGTCCTCGTCTTGAATGCGGTCGAGGGCGGTGTCCCATGGCACGTCGAGAACGCGGAGGCCAAAATGCTTTCGCAGCGTTTCCAACGTAAAGAGATCCTGTTCCTCGGCCCGGTCGAGCAGCTTTTTTGCACCGCGCTCGACGCCGGTCTCGTTGGTCGAGATATGGCCGTAGAGGTTTTGCGCGTCCTTCAGGGAGATCTCGTTGCCGGGGCTTCCCTGAAGGTGGTTCCAGCTTCCGATTGCGGAGCGGACCCGCTTGCCCAGCGACGGGTTGTTGAACCGTTCGAAGAAGTGTCCGCTTGAGCGCATGGAAGAGGCGAGTTCATCGAGCATGTAGTTGGCCTGTGCAAGGACGAGCCACTCCTTGTCGTTGAATTCGATGCCGTGCGGATCGTAGATGCGCGTGACCGATCCTTCCTCTGTACGCGGCGACCACTCCTTTTGCTGCCGCTTTCGTATGCGGGAGACGACGGACGTGGCGACATGGTGAACGGAGCGTGGGACGCGGTAAGACTGCGAC
>Ga0208029_1001102_pt1 | contig 12939 bp, 23 predicted proteins | sample MalvireepMed_s12_FD_184242 | JGI IMG/M metagenome (GOLD analysis project Ga0208029, IMG submission 184242) | Marine viral communities from the Global Malaspina Expedition - Malaspina viral metaG DeepMed_s12 (SPAdes) (version 2) | ecosystem: Environmental > Aquatic > Marine > Oceanic | place... | reverse complement strand
ATTCTAGGGGGGAATTGGCTATCGACACGGCACATCTGGACAGCCTCAAAGCACTGGGGGCTGTTCGGGTGCGTAAGGTGTTCGGGGATACGGGGGAAACCTTTGAAGCTACATTGGACAGCTTTGAGGAGCATGGCTACGAGAAACAGTGGACGCAGGAGGACGGGCCACAGACGTTCCTCGCCGAGAAATACTGGGCATATCGCAACGCAGCACAGGCTGCGCTATTTTAAGGAGGTCACATGGAACCAGAAACGAGACTGATGGTTGCGGGGGTGGCAGGGTGGGCTATCATTGCAGGGATAGCCGTGGGGGTGCTTATCGCCAGGGCTAGGTCGAAATAGTGGGAACGGGGCCAGACACGGTAAATACCGCTCAGAGCCAGTATGCCAAACTGCCTTTTACCCCTGGAAAGTCCCATCCAGTGGGGGTTGCTCGCCGATTGAATTGCCGAGGTCGTGATGCAGTGCGGAGCTTCAGCGACCGTGAGAGGGGCTGTCTGGCCCCACCCAACACAAGATACGAGGGGCGTTGAATCACAATCCTAATTACTCTCACAGCGGACGAGATGGGCATATTGCGGAGACGGGCCATTGCCCGTCAAGTCCGCAACGAGCAAGCCGAGTCTGTCGATAAGATGCTTGTGAGGGGCGACAGCTACGACCCCACAGGCCTGCATCTGGTGGGGCTGATGGGAGAATACGCCCTGCTGGTAAGGTTGTTCAATCTGCCGTACACCGAGGGCCACTTTGTGCGTGACCAGTGGGCGAATACGCACGACTTCAGCATCAATGGAGTGCAGGGAGAGATACGCACGAGGACTAAAGCCGGGTACTCATTCTACAACCTGGCTCCCCAGATGCGGAGCGATGTCGGTGTGGCGGCCTACCTGGTAGACGGCATCGCCGACACGGGGCGTGTGGCGTTTGCAGGGTGGCTCACAAGGCAGACCTTTGAGGAGAACTGCTATGTTGCCAGGGAACGACACCCGACCTGGAGGGGCAGCGGTTACCTGGTCGGCAACGAACACCTCCAGCCGATAGAATCGCTAGCCCAATATATCAAGGAGGCCATTTCATGACATACTTCGACAACGGCTTTGCACGGCTCTACCAGGCCGATGCGAGGCATCTCCCCATCCCTGACAGTAGCGTGGACTGCGTGGTCACTAGCCCACCGTACTGGGGGTTGAGGGACTACGGGTTAGAGGAGCAGGGCATCGGCCTAGAACCAACCCCAGAGGCATACTGTGCCAACATGGTAGAGGTGTTCAGGGAGGTGAGGCGTGTACTGAAGCCCACAGGGACGCTATGGCTGAACCTTGGGGATAGCTATTCCAGCAAAGACCTAGTCGGCATCCCCTGGCGTGTGGCCTTTGCGCTCCAGGCAGATGGATGGTATCTACGCTCCGACATCATCTGGAGCAAGCCCAACCCCATGCCAGAGAGCGTACAGGACAGGCCCACCAAGGCCCATGAGTATATCTTCCTGTTAACCAAGAACCAGAGGTACTACTACGATGCTGATGCGATAAAGGAGCCTGCATCTTATGCAGGAGCGGTAATTAGTTTAGGCGAAAAGTCTTTTGCAAAACGACAAGCGTTAGGGACGAATGTATCTCCATCAGGCAATGGATTGAGTGACACCTATGTCGTACCAGATGGCCGCAACAAACGCTCCGTCTGGGAGATAACCACCCACCCTTATCCCGAAGCCCACTTCGCCACATACCCTGAGAAGCTGGTCGAGCCATGTATCCTGGCAGGGACATCGGAGAAGGGTGTATGTGCTGAGTGCGGTCAGCCGTGGGAGCGAGAGGTGGAAAGTATCATAGAAAAACCCCAGGGTAGAAGCGAGGATGGTCTATATACCGCAGATGCTTATGCACATCCACAATCGCAGGTCTGGGGAAAGAAGCGTAATCTCGGCGGTAGCGCACCGATGCCCATTACGACGGGATGGAATCCCACCTGTGAATGTAACGCCGACACCGTTCCAGCAACTGTCCTCGACCCATTCGCTGGGTCAGGTACTACGGTAGCCGTAGCACAGAGGCTAGGACGCAAGAGCATAGGAACAGACCTGAGTGAGGAATATCTGAAGTTGGCATCAAAGAGGCTGGGCGCAATCCCCATGCCAATGATCCTGGCATAATCCGAAAGGGGAAACATGAAAGCACAGGTAGCCACAATCAACGGCAAGAAACCCATCGGGGAGTATGACCCTCAATCCAAGACATACGCCAAGTGGGTATATCAGTCGCACCGTCTGTGGAAGGCTGGGGGAGCCTTTACGGTAGACAAGGCGTATATAGACGAGATATGGCCCGACTGCGAGTGGGTGCTGATATGGGACAAGACCACCCGCAAGACCTATTCAGCCCCCACATGGCTCATCAGGGAGAAGACCTGGAGGGACGAATCAGGGAACCTGCATAGCACACTGTGGGGCGAACAGTACGCCCTGCCGTTCATGTACTGGAACGAGGTATAGAATCACAACAATAATCACAACACAACACAACGAATACAACATTAGGCACAAAACCCCTGTTGTAATCTGTTGTTGTAATGGGGGTATATATATACCCCCATTACAACAATACAACAGAGGGACAGGGAGGGGAGGGGATGATGTTGGAAACGATACAAGGGGCAATCTACTCCAGGAGGGGCAAATGACACAGGGCGTGACAGTAAGCTGGTTTGAAGAGCAAATCAGGGAATTTGCCACTATCCACCCGCAGCTTAATATAGATTCCAGCGCAGCTAGGCTAATGCTTGCCCAGTATCTCTTTCGCAATCTAGCCCACAATTTCGCGAACAGGGCGAGAGAGCATATGGCGCAATCCCTGGACGAGAGGGGAGGGGGATTATGAACGAGGTAACCATCACGGAATGTCCCAGATGTATGGGAGGCACTATGGCCTATACCTGGGATGCCCTGGAACCATATTGGCGGTGTATCCAGTGTGGACACCATATAGACCTGCACCCCGTGGAACCCCTTCCCTGGAACCCCTGGAAGGACAGGAAACGGCGTGGCTAAGACGTTACTGGAAGTCTTCAGCGTCAACGGCAAGACAAGGAGGCGCACTGGTGGAGGTGCGCCCAGGGCCAAGGGGACAAAGGCCGAAAGCCTATTGCTAACCCAATTGACCCAGCAAGGGTATGAGGTGCGTCGCACCCACCTGTCCCTGTTCCCCGACATCATTGCATGGAATGATGATGGCTTCCTCCTGATAGAGGTCAAGGCCAGGAGCAATAACCCCAGGGCCATCTCCCATGCTCTCAGCGTGTTCCGTGCAGGTGTGAGAGCCATGCGAAGTGTGCCAAAGGGTGCCAGTATGCTATGCTATGTGCTGTCAAACGATACCTGGAGTGCATACCAATGGGACAATGGGGTTACCACGCAGATAGAGCCGATTGTGGCTGGGGCAAGATAATGAGAGGGCAAATGGATATGCAATCACCCCAGACAAGCCCAAGTTTTCCCAGGGGATGCCATGCCACGTAAGACCAGAGCCTCCAGGCCCCGTACCATTGCAGCCCGTCTACGGGGGCAGCAGGCCATCAAGCTGCGACAGGCTGGGGCCACCCTGGGGGACATAGCCAAGCAGCTTGGCTTCAAAGGTGCGGCGGGTGCTTATAAGTCGGTGATGCGGGAACTGGGGGCCACGGCCCAAGACCACGGGGAAGGCACCGAGGCCGTCCGACAGTTGGAGCTTAACCGCCTCGACCAGATGCAGTTCCCGCTCTGGCCCCAGGTGCTGGCAGGGGACGTACAGGCCACCACCACAGCCCTTCGCATCCAAGAGCGAAGGGCTGCATTGCTGGGCCTGGATGCACCCAAGCAGATTGAGGCCCGTATTCGGGTGGACATCATGTCATGGAACCAAGCACTCCGAGACTTCCTTGAGGTGTACCGTGAATACCACAGCACTGCACCAGAGGCTCCCATGCTACTGGGTAGGCTGGACAAATTGGCAGAGGACAGGTTCGCTGGTGTCAGGCACGAGTGACCTACGGAACAGGGCAGGTCAATGGGGATACTGGGGTGCATGGCACAGGATGCACAAATGTACAATTGGACGGCGTGGGGATGCGGGCAAGGGAAGGAGCCAGGTGATACTTGGATACCACCAGGGCGGCAGAGGGGGCGTGTGGGCAACGTATGCGCCGCCTGGGGGTATCGTGGGAGTACACCGTAGCCCGTGGCTCCAGGGGGAGCCGAGGTTTACATGGCGAACAGAGGGGGTGTATAAGACACCCCCTCACAGATTTTTCCAAATTTCCCAAAGCCCTTTTCTCTTCCCTGTTCTATCCTATAGGTGGGAAGAGGGAATAGAAACCAAGTCCCAGGTGAGGCATCATGCAGATTAGGAACCGCATCAAGGAATTGAGACAGGTTAGGGCATGACACAGGTGGGACACAGCGGAGCCGCCCTGTTATCAGCCCGTGAGTGGTGGGATGATGCCGAGGGTTCCTGGGGCTTGTTACCGCATCAGCAACCGCCTGACGGGGAGTGGGATGTCTGGCTCCTCCTGGGTGGGCGTGGTTCTGGGAAGACGATGGCAGGGACTCAGTATGTTTTAGCACATCTCAGGGAGCAGGGGCGTAAGGCGAGGGTCGGTATCGGCGCACCTACAATCGCAGACGCACGGGATGTCTGCGCTGAAGGTGTTACTGGATTGATTGCCCTGGCCCCGCATGAGTTCCGCTACAACCGTTCCATCGGGGAGGCCCATCACAGGGACGGGGGATACGTTAAGTTCCTGGGGTCTGAGGAACCAAACCGTTGGAACGGCCCACAGTGGTCATTGCTCTGGGCTGACGAGTTGGCCCTGTGGAACGAGGCAAGCTGGCATCAGGCCCAGTTCGGTCTGCGTTTGGGGGAGCATCCCAGGGCAGTTGCTACCACCACGCCCAAGAACCGACAGTTCGTCCGCACCCTCTCGGAACTGTCTTCCACGGTAACCGTCAGGGCCACCACCTATGACAACCCCACGCTGTCTGCGTCGGTCACGGAGAGGCTGACCACGCAGTATGGAGGGACTAGGATAGGGCGGCAGGAGATAATGGCCGAGTGGTTGGATGATGTCCCAGGTGCGCTCTGGCAATGGGAGATGATACGGGTCAAGCCACAGGATGAAGTGCCAGAGATGGAGCGCATCGTGGTGGCAATAGACCCTGCTGTAACGGCGAAGGAGGACTCAGACGAGACGGGGATTGTAGTAGTGGGCAGGGCCGCAGGGGACGAGTATTATGTGCTGGCTGATTACAGCGGGAAATATACCCCCGATGCCTGGGCAGAGAAGGCCATCACGGTCTACGATATACACCATGCGGACAGGATAATCGCCGAGGTGAATAACGGCGGGGATATGGTCGGCTACACCCTGCGGACTATCCTGCCCTCAGTCCCCTTCACAGCCGTCCACGCCTCAAGGGGGAAGCGTATCAGGGCCGAGCCGATAGCTGCCCTGTATGAGCAGGGCAAGGTGTACCATGTCGGGGCATTACCATACCTGGAGGAGCAACTGGTGTCGTGGACACCTGATAACGCAGGAAGCCCAGACAGGTTGGATGCCCTGGTATGGGGGCTGACTGAATTGAGCCAGAGAGGGAAGCCCAACATCAGGTGGATATACGAATGAGGATGCCGTGGAGGTTCACAGCACTCCCCAGGACGGCATGGTTCGCCGCTGTGGTGGAGGCTGTTGGCCTCCTCCTGGTGGTTGCGGGCCTGTGGATTATATACCCCATTGCAGCTATTATCGGCGCAGGGTTATTCTTCATTCTCATCGCCCAGGGTATGCAACGAGGAGGTGACGCATGACACTCATCAAGCGGGGCATCGAGGCGTTGCTCAAGCAGAATGTGCAACGCCCACCGATGGCACTGGCATCGGGCCTGAACCTGTCGGGGATTGGTGGGGGCGGTGGTGTCCCGAACCAGATTTCCCAAATGCAGGCCATGACCCAGACCTCATGGTTGTTTGCTGTGGTGGACAGGATAGCTGCATCAACCGCTGCTGTGTCGTGGAGCCTGTATAGAAGGATGCCGAACAACGAGCAGCAGGAAATCCTGCGGCATCCCATCCTCGACCTGTGGAGTTCGGTCAACCCGTTCTACACAAGGCATGAGTTCATTGAGACGAGCGTCCAGCACTTTGAGTTGACGGGCGAGATATGGTGGCTGATAGTCAGAAATGCTGGGGGCAGGCCCGTAGAGTTGTGGCCCATACGCCCCGACAGGATACGCCCCGTGCCGCACGTTACGGAGTTTGTCGCAGGATACATCTACACGATAGGGACGATGCAGATACCGCTCCAGAAGAACGATGTCATATTCATCAGGAGGCCCAGCCCGCTCGACCCCTACCGTGGCATCGGCACCGTTCAAAGCCTCCTCATGGACTTGGGCGCAGAGCAAGCCGCTGCTCAATGGACGAGGAATTTCTTTACGAACGGGGCCATGCCGGGGGGCATCCTCCAGTTCGATGAGGGGTTATCGGATGCCGACTTTGAGAGACTTGTTAGCAGATGGGGGGAGCAACACCAGGGGGTCGCCAACGCCCACAGGGTAGCGGTACTGGAACGGGGCAAGTGGGTTGACCGCAAATTCTCACAGCGGGATATGCAGATGGAGCAGCTACGAAAGCTGAACAGGGACATCATCCTGGGGGCATTTGGCATCCCCGCCTCTGTGATGGGCGTGACGGAGAGCGTGAACCGAGCCAACGCCGAGGCAGGGGATGTGATGTTCGGGCGGTGGATACTCAAGCCCCTGCTGGAGAGAATCAAGCAGGCAGTCAATGAACGCCTAGTCCACGGTATCGACCGAACCCTTGTTCTGGACTACGCCGACCCCAGGCCAGAGAACAGGGAACTGCACCTCAATATTGCCGAGCGTGGTTTCAAAGGGGGGTTCTTAACCCGTAATGAGAGCCGTGCATTGCTGGGCTATGGTGAGGCTACCGACGGGGGAGATGAATTCGCTACCCCTGCCGCATCACCAATGGGGTTCGGCCTGGAGCAGATGGTGCAGAAGGCGGCGAGCGATGTGCATCCCGATGTGGTGAATGAGGAGGAGGATTCTATGGAGGCTCGTTGGGCCAGGAGGTTCCGTATAGAACGAGACAACCTTGTGGCCTACCTGGAGGACTTTGCATGATTGTTACGAAGCTGGACGTTGCCGATGTGGACGGGTTTGACTGGAACTGGGAAGCCAAGTACCTGGACGAGTTTGTCGAAGAACTAACCAAAGCCTACGCAGCGTCGTTTGTCGCTGAGTTCGCTGGGGCAGCAACAGGCATAGTGCAGCGAGAGGCCGAGGAGTATGCCAGGACACGGGGAGCCGAGCAGATTGTTAATATCACCAACACCACCAGGAACAGGGTGCGTGAGGTGGTGGGCAATGCCCTACGGGACGGGCAGTCAATAGGGTCAATCGTCAAAGAGATTAAGGTCTTGGATGCCCTGAGTCCTGAGAAGGCGAGGGTTATCGCCCGTACAGAAACAGCGACGGCCTTGGGGCAGGGGGCGTTCAAGGCAGCGGAGCATCAGGGCAGGGACGAGAAGAGATGGGTCACACAGGGGGATGATGGGGTTTCCGACCATTGTTTAGATAACGAAGGCCAGGGATGGATTGCGATTGGCAACAACTTCCAGAGTGGAGTTGAAACAATCCCCCAGCATCCGAACTGCCGATGCAATGTGCGATACAGGACGAGTGAACTGGGTGCTGATGTTGATATACCGTTCCCTGATATACCCTCCAGCTTTAGGGCGTACAGCCCGACTGTCCTGAGAGACTTCCGTTGCTCTGGGTGTAGGCGAACCTTGGGCCGAGATGTCCACCCAGGCACCCGCATCTACTGTCGGCATTGCAAGGAGGAAAGGACGGCTTGACAGCCTTTGGGCGGGCTGCTATCGTGTTCAAAACTAAATAGACCCAGAGGCCCAACGAGGCCCATTGAGGCCCAACGTGGCCCGTGTGAGCGGGAACACTGCCTGCTTGTATGGGCCTTTTGTATTATATAAAATGCCATTTGCAAACGAACACAGTTGCAGACTGGAGTCACCCGAAGGGTATGATAGGGTGCGGCGTGAGAACAACTGGCAGGAGCATGAGGGAAAACGTATAGATGCCATCTGGGGAATCAAGGACGACAAGGCAGAACTCCAGGCCATGCGTTACCCCAAGGAGCAATGGCAGGCATCTGATGCTAGACGGCATTGAACAGACCACAATGGGCGGCAGTTTGAGCCAGCCTCGGCCCCAGAGATAAGGAGCGACAGGATGACGCATATCACCAAATTTGTACGCCCCACCGCACTCAAACTACTGGACGAGAAATTGGGACTGATAAGTGCTGTGGTGTCCACGGAGGATGTGGACAGGGACGGGGATGTTATCAGGCAAGAGGGATGGAACCTGACCCACTTCTCCGCTCACCCGATTCTGCTCAGCAGCCACAACTATCGGGGGCTAACGAACCAGATTGGTGAGTGGATACGGATGTCCGTGGAAGATAACCAGCTTGTCGGTCACGCTCAGTATTACATCAACGAAGGAAACGAGGAGGCCGATTGGGGGTTCAAACTCGCCACGAAGGGCCGTGCAGCGTTCTCGGTAGGGTTCGTGCCTGATATGTCCCAGGCCAAACAAATAGAAGTGAACGGGAATATATCCTACGAGTTCCACGGGCAGGAGTTGCTGGAGGTGTCCCAGGTGACAGTCCCCAGCAACCCCCAGGCACTCCAGGCGATGAAGGGGATGAGCCTTCACCCCGATGTGGAGATGCTTGTGGAGGAGATGCTGGGGGACGTTGCAGCGGAATACAAGATACCCCCAGTGCGGGAGCGCACAATGCAGCCCAGGCCAGCACTTGTGGATACAGACGTTATTGCCAGACAGGTAATGGCTCTGATTAAAGACGACATACGGAAGCTGGTGCATAACCACCAGCACATCCAGAACGTCCCGCTACCCGATGCCGACAGCATCGTGCGGGACGCTATCAGACAGGTATTGCCAGATTACAGGGAGGGACGATAGATATGGCAGATAACATACAGACCCAAGGCGAACTGGAGGAACTGCTCAACAGCCCAGAGCGGTTCAATGACTATGTGACGAGCCGTTCCAAGGAGGTCTTGGGCGAGGCCGTCAAGGAGCAGATGGAGACTGCATTGCGGGATGGCGCAGTGCGCCGACCCCCGATGTCTGAGGAAGCCATTGCAGATGGTGCGACCATGCAGGGCAAGGAATTCGGCGGTGGCTGGCAAGGTAAGGACGAGGCCAAGATAGACCTCCACCGTGAGGCCAAAGGCATGAACGGGCAGTATAAATCCTTTGGCGAGTTCCTGACCGCTATGGCCCCAGGGACTATCAGCCGCAGCGGGTTTGACGCTAGGCTCAAGGTACTTGGCGAAGGCCAGGGCGACCAGGGCGGGTTCCTAGTCCCAGAGCAGTTCACCACTCAACTCCTGGCCCTGGCCCTGGAGGATTCTGTGGTGCGCTCCAGGGCTTTCAGGCTTCCCATGACGAGCCTCACCCTTGCCCTGCCGAGCATTATAGACACGACACATGCGACAAACGTCTTCGGCGGTGTCCGTGCTTACTGGACACCTGAGAGCGGGAGTTACACAAGCAGCGAGCCATCTTTCGGCAGGGTGCAGCTAACAGCCAAGAAGTTGACTGGTTATACATCAGCAGCTAACGAACTCCTGGCTGACGCAGCCATCTCACTGGAAGCCTTGCTACTCCGACTTTTCCCTGCTGCGCTCGCCTTCTTTGAGGACGATGCGTTCATCAACGGAGTGGGCGGTGGACAGCCCGTCGGCATCCTCAATGCCGATGCCCTGGTGACCGTCGCAAAAGAGACGGGGCAGGCTGCCACCAGTTTGGTCACGGAGAATATCGATAAAATGTACAGCAGGATGCTCCCCTCCAGCCGTGGCAGAGCGGTCTGGGTAGCCCATCCCGATACGCTCCCCCAGATAGTTAGTATGTCCCGCAGCGTAGGCACGGGTGGGTCTGCGGTGATGATGAACAACATGGCGGGAGCCGCACCAGCGTCCATCTATGGAAGACCCCTAATTCTGAGCGAGAAATGCCAGACCCTTGGAACGGCTGGCGATATATTCTTCGTCGATTTCGGGTACTACGTTATTGGGGATAGGCAGTCACTCAGCATGGCTGCAAGCCCCCACGTTAGGTTCCAAAATGACGAGACCGTCTGGAGATTTACCCAGAGGGTGGATGGTCGCCCCTGGCTGGAGTCGGCCCTAACTCCTCGGAACGGTAGCAACACTCTCAGTCCATTCGTAAATCTGGCAACCCGGTCATAAGGAGATAGATGATTAACACGATAGAAGCCCCTGGCGGGGCGGGCCTCAAGGCAGTCTGCCCACATTGTGGGAAGTCAGACTACGACGAAAAGGAGTTCCCGTCGAACTGCAAGAGGTGCAATGCACCGATGGATGTTAAGGCAGCGAAAGAGTGGGCCGAGAGGACACGAACCTAGTGGTGCAGGGGCAACATTAAGCCCCTGACACGAGCAACAGGAGGACGATATGTCTCAGAGATTGAGTGAACACGCCAGCATCGACATGATGGTGGAGCAGGATATTGGTGGGACAAACGCCCAGAACGATGGGGGTTATCTCTCCATGAAGAACTATGCCAGGGCGTTGTTCTACGTCGAGCTTGGAACCTGGGACTCCAGCGATGACCTCGACGAGTGCCGCATCCAGCAAGCCACGGACAGTTCTGGCACAAGCGTCAAGGATTTGACCACTGATGCAAGCGGCGGAAACTACGATACTGATAATCCAATTGACGCAGATGGCGATTTCGTCATCATAGAAATCCGTGGCGAAGACATGGATGTGGACAACGGGTTTGATTACATTCGAGGCTATGTTGCCGAGGGCGGCAATAGCGGCGTGGATAATGTGATGGGTGTTCTAATTCGCTATGGCTACGCCTATCCCAAGAAGGAATTGCAAGGCGCAGCCAGCACAGGTTCCAAGGTCTATGTGGACATCAACACCTAGAATGGAGACCGACGCTGACCGTGTGATTTGCTACTCCTGCACTGTGCTCTGTGGGCGGCCCATGCCACATACCATGCAGTGTATCGAGAGCCGTCATGCTAGTATTGAGCGTAGGATGTGGGACATCCCAGACCACTGGGAGCGGGCCGCTCCTCTCATAGAGTCGCAGCGGTTCGTGAAGCCCGAGAGTGTTGACTATGCCCACCGTGGTGGGCAGAAATGAGCAGGGTGATTTCTGGGAGCAAGGGCAGCGTCCCTGGTGGCCTGGAGCCGCTGGAATGGGCTAATGAGGTATGGGCCGTCATGGACGAGCAGGGGTTGACCCAGAATGACGCAAAGGTTGTCGTGGCTGCTCGATATGCGAAGGCAGAGGAGCAGCCCACGATGGACAAGATGGTCAGGGAATCTCGTAACAAGGGAGTGACAAACAATGGCTGATACAAATACGAACCGTCAGCGGCTAACTGAGGTCGGGCAGCTTGGCTTCAGGGTCGATAAAGCCACGGCCTCGCTGCCGCAGACCACGGACGCTACACTGTTCACGATAACGGGTGGGCGCATATACCTGACTGCCATTATCGGTGAGGTAACGACTGTCATGCAGACTCAGGCGAATAACACCAAGCTGGTGTTTAATCCCACCGAGACGGGCGCAGACCAGGATATGTGCGCCGTGCTGAACACGACAGGGGATGCCGTAGGAACCCTCTACACGATAAGCGGAACCGTGGGGGATGCGCTGCGTGATGACCTCTGGATTGGCATATCTATGACCTATCCGATGATACTGTCGGAGGGCGACATCGAACTCAACTGTGCCGCCTCTAACACGGGGTCGGTTAGCTGGACGATGTTCTACTATCCCATCGATACGGGCGCAACCGTAGCCTCGGCGTAGGAGAATAATGACAACTGCAACACAACCAGAGCCAGACGAGGAAGAACAAGCCGCAGAAGAAGAAGCTGTGGTAGAGGAAGATGCTACCGACGAAGAAGAAGCCTCGGAGGAAGAGGGGGATTAAATGGCTGGAACGATAACCGAAGCCTTGACTAGCGGAAGGCCGCCCGTCAAGGTCATCACCCTCACTTGTACAGCGGATTCCTCTGACGGGTCGTATCCCGCTACCGCCCTGAGTAATATCCCGCACGGCGAGATAGGTGGTCGTCTGTTACAGATTGCCACCGACCCTGGCAGCACGGCCCCTCAAGCGAATTATGATATAACCGTCACCGAGGCTGGTGGCGCAGACCTGTTGTTGGGGGTGGGTGCTAACAGGCACACATCCAGTTCCGAGGTAGCCATTATCGAGAGCAACGGAGCCTATGCTGTCTATGCTGGGACTGACACGCTAACCCTAAACATCACGAATAACAACGTGAACTCGGCTGGTATTACCATCAAAATCTACTACACAGAGGGCGTGTAGATAGGGGGGCTGTATGACAACAGGCTCGCGCACTGAGGGAGTACGGGGTATTGGTAGCAACGGGTTCATCAGGACGGTTGGCAACCTAACCGTCACTGGTGACCTCGTAGTCCTTGGAGAGAATAGGGCGTTGGCTGGCACGGGCAGTTTCTTCTGGGAGGATGCCGATGCCAATGCCGAGTATTGGGCGTTTGAACTGCCCTCTGGAACCAGCCAGCACGTTCCCGTCCTGGGTGTGGGCGTTGGCCTGGACGGGGTAGACCTGGGCCTGTTTGACGGCATCACCCAGCCCACGGTGGCGGTGATGGATGCCGACAGGGATTCGGCGGTGGCCCTGACGTTTAGCGCAGACGATGTCGCACGGATTGACCTAGTGGGCAGCGTGGCCCAACTGGGACTCGGCCAAGACGACGATATAATCAGCCTGGGGACAGATAGCGACGCTG
>Ga0208029_1001096_pt1 | contig 13005 bp, 33 predicted proteins | sample MalvireepMed_s12_FD_184242 | JGI IMG/M metagenome (GOLD analysis project Ga0208029, IMG submission 184242) | Marine viral communities from the Global Malaspina Expedition - Malaspina viral metaG DeepMed_s12 (SPAdes) (version 2) | ecosystem: Environmental > Aquatic > Marine > Oceanic | place... | reverse complement strand
CTCAGAGAGTGCGTCTGTAACTATAGAAAGTATATTCTTTTTAGTTCTATCGTTATAGGATAGAGATTCCCTAGATGGTGTTATATCTAAATCACCAATGTCAACCTTGATTTCAAACCCATTACACCCGTCCAATAGCTTGTAGGCATCCGTACCATATTCAAACTGATCGGTGTCTATTGGGTAAGACACTTGACCCATGATAACAGTATTTTTCCATCCTGATTTATATATTTTCCAATTAGAACCTTCTACCAGAACCTCATTGTTTTGAAAATTAAGCGGAACAGAAGTGGTAGGCCTAATATCAAAAGTCTCATAGATAGTCTCTGCCTCTTCTCTGAACTCGCCAGAATCTTCTGGGTCAACAGACATACTGATGCGCATACCGTTTGGTTCGTCTGTAGGTTTTTCATCTAGCAGAGAGAATACTGGCTCGCCGGTATCGCCCTTATAGGAACTAAATGTGTAGTGAGTACCATTGAAGAATGACTCAACCAAGAACTGGTCGGTGTATGCAAATGGAGACTTGCTACCAAGACCCAAGCAACCAACAGCATCGTTACTGTCTGTTTTATCGCTACGGAAATAAGTAGTATATAAATCAAAGCAGTCGTCGTGACTCAACCCAGTGCCGTAATCACGAACCGCAAATGTAGTGTCTAGTTTCGTAGGAATCTGGACATAGAAGGGCTTATTTGGACAGCCTGCTGCTACATGAGCATCGTAAGCATTGGTCGAGATTTCACGAACAACTGCCTTAACTTTGTTTGAATAAAGGCTATCCGAAAGAATAGCGAAAGCCTTAGCTGTAGCATCTATCTTATAGTTAGATGTTTGAAAGCTGGAGGACTTTTCAATAGTATTTTGTGACGTATGCAATTTCATTTTTAAATCTCCTAAAACGTGTAATAACCTGTAACGATGTATTCATTATATAATACTCATCGTCAATTGCAAGCTCAAACTTAAGTATTTTCTGAATTTTCTTTTGGTTTTCTGTAGGTAGTTCTCATCATGCGATTAATTTCTTTTTCGCTATCCCTATTTATAAGCCATATTTCCTTCTTTCGCTTCTCTTCTGCGCGGATCGATTTTCTTTTTGCTAATACTCTTTTCTTTGATTGTGCTAGACGGGCTTTTTTCTTTCTGGCTTTTTGTTTATTCTTCATTGGTTGCATAGAGCCTTTTCTTTAGTTTGTTACGCTCTCTGATTAACTTGGAGCGTTTCTTTTCTAGTTCTCTTCTGTCTCGTTCAGTAAATAAAGATTCCAACCTACACTCAAGGTCATGTAGTGAATCATTAATATTTTCTAGTCTAGTATATATTCTTTGTTTGTTCATTATGTTTTGTAAAAACCTGAAGGGGATGAAACCCATCCCCAACAGGAATATATTAAGGACTAAAAGACCTCAGTAACCTCTGCCGTCTCTGACATTTCGGCCTTAGTCGTTTTTGGCGTTTCGACTTTATCCGTTCGAGGAGGACGTACAATCTTCGAGATGTTAGAAGGAACAACGACCATTGAAAATCGTTTGTTTCCTTCTGTGTCTGTCCAAGAACGATCTTGGATGCGACCACGAACACTTACTCTATCGCCCTTTGCGAATTCAACATTCTTGCAATAAGCGGCTTGATAACCCCAAGCATTGACATCAATATACAAAGTCTCTTCGTAGTCTTTGCTTACTCGCTCATTGATGGCCATACGAAACACGGCCAACTCTCTATCCTCTTTGATGGTTTTGAACTCAGGGTCTTTGGTAAGATTGCCTTCAAATGTTACAAAATTATTCATCGTGATACTCCCTTTTAAAAAATTAATAACCTCGTCGCTTTAATGCTTTTCGAGCAAGGCGACGACTATACGCAACTCCATGAGTACGCAACAATGTGCGAACTTCACTACTCTCTTCTGTTTTTGCAAAGCTGGTAGTAAGTTGGCTACCTGTAGCCTCACCAGTAGCAAACTTTTTAACCGCACGAACTTTTGTCTTGTTCGATAGAACAGAACTCCAATCAATCATAATAACCTCCAATTAAATTTAAAAAACAACTTACATTATATTATAGACAGGTGGCCGCATTTTATCAACGTCTTTTTCTTTTTTTATCCCAAATTAATTTGTGTGGCCGGATGTGATAGTTGTCTAACATCTTCCACGTTTTTGGACTTCCCATGTATACGAATTCAGAACAGTTAGACCTTAGCCCTTTATGTACCCTATAAGCAATCACCCCATCTCGCCTAACGCTCTTAACAATTAGCTTGCCATAAACACCCATGTAGACCTTTTCTTTAGTCTCAGTGTCAATCCAGTAGCTTCCGTGACCCTTTATGGATTTAATTGCATCGCCATGAGCGAGCGTAGTCCAGTCTTCTATGATTGCCCGTTTCTTTTTGTAGAATATGTGACCACACCCACAGCTAGAAGACCTAGCATGGCAAGAGGCCTCACACTTGGGGCATTGTTTTTGGGGCGGCTTACGCTTTTCTGAAGTAGATTTCATCTTTTCTTATCGTTAGCTTGAGTTGACGTTTACGTAATAGCTTGTATAGAACTGCTCCACACTTAGCTTCCTCTACCCATCTTGTTATTTTTACAATGGACTCAATATCCTTGTATCCATTCTCTCTAGCTATTTCCACTAAGTCGGAAAGCTCATCTTCAGACAGTAAGCACCAGTCTTCCTCGCCTTCTATCCGGTGTAAATAATCAAAGGGAATAAGGTCTTGTTTGTTTTGCATTAGGGTTTTTTTGCTCTCTGTAGGGTGTCGTTGTAATTTGAGTATTCATCTCTTTGGCTACGCATGAAGTTTTCTTCATAACAAGCCTTGCACCTAAAAAGGTCGCCTTTGTTTGTTTTGATAATATAATAGTTAGATGTAGTTACTTTGCAGTTAATACAATCAATCTCTTTGGGAAGAGCCATGTTGTTCTCCAAGTATAAAAATAATAACCTCTGTGTATGCTATAATCATAACATACGATCTGGCTTTTTCAAGCTCTAAATATAATTATCGGCAAACTATTTACAAATCTTTATCTGAATCAACAAAAATTGGAGTATTTTCTCCAACATATGCGTTGAATGTGTTGAATTCTAGCCACTCCCAAGCCTCTTGCTCGGTTGAATCTAGATTCTTCATACATACTTCGACCATTTTTTGAATATCGTAGACAACCCTTCCTGTATGGCAGCCCACAGAAACCCCAATAATACAAGAATCATAATCATTGGCAAAAAGCAACTCGCCGCCATGATAGTCACTAAGCCTTTCACGAATTCCCATTTTCTATACCTCTTTTTTCTTTCCATTTTTTCACCATAGTTTTCTTTTTTTCCCACATCTCTTGATGTTTTGCTTTTAAGGCTTTCTCTTTTTCGTCTATTATTTTATTGTGCGCTCTGATTTCTGCCATTTCTTTCTCATCAATCGCTTTTCTTGCAAACCTTTTCTTTTTTGTCATAGTACCTAGCACCTCTGAACATTGTAACAAATTCGGAATCCATAACGCATATTGTGTGTTGATTAAACCTATCCAGCAGTTTCTCTGCTAGATACTTCATAAATCTATCAATCTCAGAAGGGGTGGCTCCTATTTTGGGATAATTAATAGCTGATATTTCCCACCCAGATTCTTTATATTTACTACCAGAAACAAAAGTTATAGGAGTAACCCTAACCGGAATTATAATATCGTAGTCATCTTGTATCACCCCTATGAAGTTTTCTATTTCTTCTTGGTTGAACTTTTCATCACTAAAAAATGTTTCACTACCCATGTATAGTTTAGACTCATAGCGATCTTCTGTCTTCGTGCTTGGTTTTTCCATGATTAAATATCTTTTGCCCTAGAGATTAGACCGCTTGAGGATTCTGTTTTTTCTCCACCAACATTATATATCATACCAATTCCAAGTTCATCTTTCAAGATGTCTTCTGGAATCCCTCCCTCTTTTCTATCTCCACCATTAGCAAAAACCATACTGGTGAAAAAGTAATCGGTATAATGCTTGTAATACTCTACCCTTACGGACTCACAAACGGTTCCGTCTTTATCTACAGAGATAACAGCAGAGTCAACACCCTTAATGTTGGATACAATCTTTAGGCGGTCTTCCTCGCTCATAAAGGGAACAGTGCCTTTTAGCCTAACCTGCTTATCATTATTAACAATAACTATTAGCTTGTCGCCAAGAGAGGCTGCTGCCCTAATATAATCTATATGTCCACAATGTATTGGGTTAAAGAACCCAGAAATTACTACGACTCGCACAGGTTGTCCTCCTTGTTTAGTTCATCAAGTTTACTTATTACCGCCATTATATCTCTTGTCTGCTTCCAGTCTGCAACATGATACCTCTCAGTAGCTCTACACGATATGCTATAATCATTACCTCCTCTGTCACATTTATCTCCAAAGAAAATAGTGTCGCCAATCATGTCGTTCAAAACCTGAGACTTGTCTCTACCTTTGGGATATATATCAATGCTGATTTCTCCACCCACAACAGCTTCGATGGAGGGGAAGTTCATATTTAATTCGTTTGCTATTCTTCGTCGCTCTCCGTTTTCCTTATCCCACTGGTAATACTCAGCCCTGTCTTCTATCGAGCAGTTTCTACCAACGGTTGAGATGTTTAACATTCCAACCCTAACCTCTTTATTGCCGCTACTCTTCCCATACCACTCACTAGACCGTAGTAGGTCGTCAATTTTCATCTCCAGCTTTTTAGGTAGAGTCCAGTCACTACTCTTGCGTAACTGTTCATTTTTATAAAGTTCGTTGCCGCAGTTTTGATAAACACCATCGACTAGGTTATATATCTTAACGCCGACTTGCTCAATTGTTTTTTCTTTATCGGAACCTGTAACTAAGTAAATATTATTACCAAGTTTTAGTTGAGATTCAACCCAAGATATAAACTCATCTCGAAACTCCTTTTCCATTGGCTTTCTAGCAGGAGTTAAGGTTCCATCCACATCGAAAAGATAGCTTGTAATCATAATATATCCTATATGTTAAATGACCTGTATGGGAGTCGAACCCATGTTGCCAGCGTGAGAGGCTGGAGTCCTAACCGCTAGACGAACAGGCCAGACCCTAATTTATATTATTAAACCCAATTTTTGTAGGGGTGGACTGCTTGCCAACGCTAATAAAATCGTTCTCAGTAAATAAATCTCGCGTCCTAATGTCACCATTCCACCATGCGCACTCATATTGAACAACATCATTAGCATGGATGGATACTGACATAATTTTTGCATTAATATTTTCTGTCAGCGATACTTCCGTTCCAACACTATATATGTCTAGTGTCTTTTTTCTAGCTACCATACTCAATTCTCCGTTCTGTCGTAGTCATCTTCGATTCTAACAATGTCGCCTTCTTGACACTTGCCGGTTTGAATTTCAACAAAAATTAAATCGTGAAGCCCATCAGATTTAACCCTATGGACATCATACTTATTAATTTTAACAATACTTCCGTGACCTATATCCCAAGATTTATTGCCAACCTGAACCGTTCCGCACCCAGATATTACGCTCCACAGTTCATCCCTCTTGGTGTGAAGCTGTAAGCTGAGTCGCTGACCTGTCTTGACTGTTATTTTTTTTACTTTCACCTCTGGCTCATCCAGTAAGACCCGAAAAGATCCCCACGGACGGGTTTCATAGGGTTTATCTCCAGAGAAGGATGGAAGGTGAAGAAAAACCTCATCTTCCTTATCTACCTCTTCTCTGTTTGGATTATCTTTACCACACGCCGGACATCTATCAGCGAGCGAGGTGGTAATGTATTGGCAGCAAGTATATCTGTATTGCATCTTTGTTTCCTTATATTGTGTTACTATTGATTATATCATACGGTATAATGATTTGCAACACCTTTTCCCTTTTTCTTTCTATTCTCTTGATGTGTCTGTCGTATCTGCGTGAAAGTCTCTTGTAAAAATTATCCAGTCTGGAAAATCCAGTAGAGGGGCAAGCTGCCACCATCAATAAAGATAACAATATAGACATCCGTGCCTGTTTAAAGCCATTCATTTTATTCTCCTTATAGAAATCCATTTCTATTTTGTTGAAGTTCGTAATTCTTTTCTTAGTTTGCCTACCGCCTCCTCAAGTGTTCTAATCCGCAGGAGTTGTTGCTCGTATCTCCATTCCCATTTATCCTCTATTGAGTCTAGAAACGCAGAGGAGTTGCTCTTAAGCCAATCCTTCTCTACGGCAACATGAACGGCATCTTCGGGTGGGTATTCGATAGAGTGTCTATCTACCCAACCTTCGACATAAGCCTTCTCAATTGGATTCATAACTAACTTCTCCACTCGCATCAACACCAACGCCAGTGCCGATTGTCAGCTTACTATCTTGACCCTTAAATGCCGTCTTGCTTGTAACGGCGCAGCCGACTAGGTTTGACAAAATAAATCCTGCAATCATAGCAAGTAAACAGTAAGTAAAAATTTTCTTATTCTTTTCCATTATAATCTCCATAAATATATAATACCTGTTCCAAATATTGTTCCACAAATGAACCCAGATATAAAAAGCCATTTGAGTTTTGATTTATATACTGACACTGTTTCGTTACCCATTACATACATCCTCTACTGCAAAATAAACCTACCGCTAAGGATAGGAAGAAATATAATACAGCCTTACCATAAAACTTCAGGTCATATTTTTCTATATTACTCATATTGTTATCCTATTATTATAAGTACACCGCACATCAAAAGGGCGGCAAGGAAAAAGTAGAGTGTTATACTCATTATTCTAGCAGAACGCTTAAGTTGGTCGTGGCCTTTACTGTTTGCGTTTGTGTAGTCTCTATAACGATTTATCATAATAATACTCTCTTAATGATTTAGGTCTATAACATATCTTATAACTAAAAGTATGTTTTTCACAATACCTGCGCCTATGGCTCGGATACTGTCAAGCAAAAAGAACAACGCCGCAAGCAAAATACCCCACAAGGTAAACTCTTTGTATGCTCCGTTTATATTTATCTTATCCTCTTCTTGAGGTGGAACGCTAGGAGGCTCATATGGATTAGGCGTTTTCTTGTTAATGATTATCCACAATCCGATCTTGGTGACATATAAGGGTTTGTTCCCTCTGTCATCCATCTAACTACTTCGTCATCTTTATCTATAGGCTCTAGTTCGTCTTGCATTTGTTGTGAATAGGTGTCTTGTCCTTCTGCTTCGTAAGTGTGCAAATGGCTAAAGGTTTCCCCTAAGTCAGTATCTTCTCGAACTATATCCGCTACACGCTTTAGTACCGCCTCTACGATTTCAGACTTAGGGATATTATACCAAACCTTTTCGTCTGTCTCTATCTCGAACGCCATGTCTAGCATGTGGTTATATTTCTTACTCATTTTCATACTCCTCTGGTTCTTCGGGAAGTTCATCGAAGAAGTGACCAATGTTTCTGTCATTGCCGCACTCAGGGCAATCACCACCACCTTTATTATCAAACCAATCATGCCCACAAGGGCAACTATGTGTCATGCACGCCATTTTATGCTCCAACCATACTGTTTGCTTTTCTGACTACAGCACAAGCCTTCTGTAGCTCATCTAGCAACTCGTATGATTCTGAGTAACTATATATGTTGTCCTCTACAGTTAATTCTATGGTTTCGTCAACCATATCAACCATTACAAATTCACCTTTGAATATTGTTGTTATCGTACTCTCCACGATGGGTCTATTTCGCTCCCGATAAAGCTCATCAATATCTCCAGCGTAACCATCGCATATAAACTCTGCTCTAGCTTCGCCGTTTTTACCTACTTGTTCTGGGCAATCACCGCCGCAGTATTTACAGTCATTCATAATGTTCAAAACCCTCTGGTAAAGTAGAATCATGTATTAGTTTACTAACTTTTTCAGCCCGTACCTTACTAAAAGGTCTTACCACCCAGTAAGCCAATTCGCTAACAGGGTGTGCAATTAAGTTATGTATCGGCCAATTCTTATATAGTTTACTCATCTTCATCTCCGTAATAGTTATGCCATAGTTCTTGGAATGTATCTTCGCACCGTTCATAACACTCAAGTTCTTGTTCATATAGAGCCTGAACCATATCGCTCAGTTCCATATTCTCAACAACTGCTGTGGCTAACTTCTCACGGTTTGCTTCTGTGTATTCAGCTTTACTTACAATTGACTCCTCATGTGATGTCATCATTCCTTTATAAACTCCAAACTTTGGTATATCACTCATTCTCTGACTCCCTATATTTAGACATTACTTCTTGAATTTCACGGATTGCATCTGCCTGTTTCCTTGATATGGAAATATCGCTTGATGAGTCTGATATATCGTAACTGTTTGTATATACAGTAACCTCAAACCCCTTTGAGCCAATCCCAAATGACAATACTGCCTTAACTAACCTACTCATCTTCAACCTCCTGCTCATCTAAATCCTCAACAGTATATGTCCAGCCTTCTGGTAGATCAACATCTGTAACCATTCCACGCCAAACTGTTATATTTATATTTGGCACTTGACCCAATAATGTCATTTCAAGCTCCTTCAGTTAAAAAGGGAAACGCTGCTTCTAGTTCTTCTGCACTATTTCCTGCCGCCTCTGCTAAACCATCTAAATCTATATTATGGTCATTAGGAAGGTTGCTTGCAGCACAGCAGTCCAGCCATGCGTTAGTAATAGCATCTACTTGGTCTGGTGTTAAACTCATTGGGCAATCTCCATTACTTCGGTATCAATAATATCATCATGTTCAAGGTTGTAGTCCATCTCCTGAGCTACCTCGTCTAAGTCAGCGTCATCTTTAAGTATAACCTTAATACTAATCCATGCGACTTTACTCATCTTTCAACTCCTCAACATCACAGGTTAATCTATCAATAAGTTTCTTTTTAACTACCATACTCTCATCCCAGTTTCCATCATCTATAAGCTCCCATGCTTCATCTGCACTGTTAGCTTCAACTACAATGGTCTTACCAACATTCTCTGAGATGATTACTTCAAATTTCTTAGCCATCGGTACAACTCCCTAAATAGGTTTCCATCTTTTCACGCAGGTCATAATCCTCCTGAGTATCTTCATCATCCTCGTTAGGCTGATGTTCTTCCCACATAGTATCCCATGCAAGAGCTTTTCTTTCATACCCTTTAAGGGTATATAAAACATCTTCATCGGTATAACCATTTTCAAAAGCATTATCACCAAATGCTAATTCCCACACGTCTTCCGCAAACAATCTATCAACTACGACTTCATGTTTACTTAATACTATTGTTACGTCACTCATTTTCAGTACCCTTTTCTAAAGCTGCATTAAAATTTCTCTCAAGTCGCATTGCATTAGCAAGTACAACCGCTAATCGCTCAATAACCATATCCTTAGTACCTTTTAACTCTTGGTACGTTAGTGGGTTAAGCCCTTTAACTTCCTCATTACGGTCAAAAGCTACATTAGGGATTATATGGTACAAACCTTTATCATCATCCCAAACAAACTTGATATAAGCAGGGTCATTACTACCACAGTGTTGTCCGGCATATTTTGTATGTGGGGCATAATAGCTTTCAGTCTCACCAGTGTTTTTAAGGCACTCGGAATACTCAAATTCTATCTTAAGAAGAGACACAATCTCTTCTGAGTATGAATAGCTCTCTTCATAGGAACGATGCTTCCTAGCATGATGTTTAGCCGTCTTGAATAACGCAATGTGGTATCCAGCTTCTTTAATGGCGGGCTGAATCTCATCACGAAGTTCTATAAGAGCCTCACGTTGGCGTTGTAGCTTTTCTTCTGCTAACATCTCTTGATGTTTTGATTCAGCATCTAATATTGCCATGTTATCATTAATTAGTTCTTTTAAGTCCATCTTAATCTCCCCGTAAAAACGTGTTATGCCCTAAGTATACCATACATATCGTCAATTGTAAGGACAAACTTTAATTATTTTAATACCAACTTGAATAAACTACGGTATAACCTTTGTCGATTGCACTACGAGCCGATACAATAAAATCACGGTCTTGCTCTGCATAATGGTCGTCTGCATTTTCACCAAAGAAAAAACCTTGCGTTTCGGGCAACGATTCATTATCTAGGCTTGACTCCAAAGCGTCTAAGTCCTCAAGCGTCAATTCGACATCGACACAATTAAATTCGCCTTCACCACCCTTGTCATAATATAAGCCCTCCATAAAACCTTGTAGGTTTGGGTGTTTACGCCAATAACCTAAGTCTATATTATCTTTCCATTCTTTGTCACCGTGTTCGTTGGTGATTGCTTCGCCTTTGCGTGCTTCTGCATATTGGTCTAAGCCCATCTTGTTCTCCTTATAGGAATTAACTTGTTATGCCCTAAGTATAACACACCTATCGTCAATTGCAAGCCTTAACTTTAATTTTTTCCATAATTAAATTGATTTCTGCTACAAGCTCTGGCTCTGAGTACATTAATTCCTCTAAATCATGCTCATCGCAGTCATTTTTAAAATACTGTAAAGCCATCTCAATAATTCTTAGTTGGTATTCGTCAAACATTTATTTATCCTCCCAATCCCAGTTAAGTCCAGATAGAACATCGTCCGTATTGAATGTTTCGGTATCTTCGCCGCCAAAACCTCGCTCACTAACACTAAACTCTGGTTTTAGTTCTATTTCTTGACCCTTTTCGCCGATAATGAAATTTAATGCTCGTAAAATAGCGTCTGGTGGATTTTCTCCTAGAATGACGACATACATCTCGCCAGAACTCACATAATATTTAGCCATCTTGATTTTTCCTTATAAAAATGATTTACTATATCATTATACAGTATATATCGGAGTTTGCAAGCTGTTACTTTAGAAATTATGTGATTTTTTTAAGAATAGTTCTATTTCCAGCCGTTTTGTAGCAACCTAAGCGCGTTTTCTCCTAGAAATTTTTGTATAACATCGTCTGGATAGCGTAGAGACTTTAAGTATTTAGTTATACGTGGAAGTTGAGACATATCTACAATCTCGTCAGGAGGGTCTGTAAAGCCATCGAAGTCGGTTCCAATAGCAACACAGTCTGATGAGCCAACACTCCTCATGTGGTCTATGGTTTCTTCTATGTACCTAAGACCAAGACCTGTATCTGTTGGTGATAGCCAATAATTCATAAAAATAATACCCATTACACAGCCATGATCTGACATCCATTTGATTTCCCTGTCTGTGAAGTTGTACATATTTCTATTTACAGAAAATGCTCCAACGTGTGATGCCAGTAAGCACTCTTGTGCCTTGTGATGGTCTACTATATCAAATATTTGCTGTCTTGCTAATGGTGTACAGTGACATATATCAATTAGCATACCTAAATCGAGCATTTTTTCTACTACTTTTTCTCCGATTGGAGTAAGACCTTTTGTTTCATCCCACTTTCCGAGCATTGTCGCCCAGTCTCCATGCCCAGAAGCGTACTCCGGCCACGGAAATACGGGATAAACACAGTCATTTGGATAAAAATGGGCGAGTGTCAGATATGCAACGCCGGAATCGTATAGCTTTTGTAGATTATCAAGAGCATCATCTTCTTTTTGGTGGTAGCTCTCTGAAATATCGTGAGGATATGACTTGGCTGAGTTGTTTTGAAGGGAATGTGCGCCCTCTACAGAGTGAATTAAGGCCATATCTCCTTTTCTGATAGCCTTTTTTATATCTTTGGCCTCTCTGCATATGTAGATTTGTCTATTATCTTCGTTTTTATTCCATTCTCCAACCTGAGACTCCATTTTCATAATGGCATCATGTGTTGCGTTGAAATAAGACTGCTCATAAATGGATTTCTTCACGCTAGGAAATAGATTTAGTATCCATTTAGCTTTACTGACATCGCTATACCAGCCACCTTCTGGAATATAGGCGGTAGATAACATTATATCTAAACCGCCCTTCATTAATTTGGGAAAGGATGCTCTATTACTAAAAGGCCAGAACTTTTCTTTGAATAGTCTGGATAAGAATTTACCTTTATTGTCAGATAGGTTTCTATTAAAGATAGACGACTTGATTGCTGAATGGCAATGTAGGTCTGCAACAGTGCTAGTTTGATGTAGTTTTTCCCAATTCATAGTTATGCCTTAATTAAATAGAAAGCCTGCGAAGCCATGACCCCTCATTCGCTGCTGATAATAAAAGTTGACGCGAGAACGATAGTAATAACTATTGTAGTAATTATATTGGTAGAAGTTTGGCCTGTAGTTATATTGATAGAATATATTTGTTCTAGTATTATTGCTGTTAATGTTTCTATTATAGTTGGGATTTGAAAACGTAAAAGTTTTCGGGGCTTGAGGTTTCGGTGCTGGCTTTTGCCATTGCTGTTTACCCACTCCGTTACCAAAAGGGTTTCGTGATGAAGGCTCATCACCGTTGGCCGTGCCAACGAAAAATAGAGATAGAATTGCTGCGAATATTAATGATTTCATAATTTGTCTCCAATAGATTCTTATATTATATTATACACATTTTGCCATGATATGACACACAAGTACGCCCAGCACGACTCGAACGTGCGACCTACGGATTAGAAGTCCGTTGCTCTATCCAACTGAGCTATGGGCGCATATTTTATCTTGGTGGGGCTTGTTGTTGCATTGTATTAAATTGATTCTTAAGGTCTTCTTCTTCTTTCTTAATGTCACTGTATGTGGGATTCTCTGGTAATAAGAACTCGTCGCTCTGGCTTTTGATATATTTATCTATTTCTTCAAATCGCCGATCCGCTATGTCATGTTCAGCCTTCAGTGGAGCAATTTCGCCAATTATTGTTTCGTTTGTTTGTTCTATATCTTTTTGTATGGTTTCTAACTGTAGTTTAATATGCCTAATATCTTCAGTCGCCGTTGTCGCTTGGCTATATACATAAAATGCCACACCACCAACAATTGATGCAATTAATGATGTTAATGATGATATAACAACAGTATCTAATATTCTCTTAGCTGTTGT
>Ga0208029_1001085_pt1 | contig 13165 bp, 12 predicted proteins | sample MalvireepMed_s12_FD_184242 | JGI IMG/M metagenome (GOLD analysis project Ga0208029, IMG submission 184242) | Marine viral communities from the Global Malaspina Expedition - Malaspina viral metaG DeepMed_s12 (SPAdes) (version 2) | ecosystem: Environmental > Aquatic > Marine > Oceanic | place... | reverse complement strand
ACTCAAATCTATTCAAGAGTATTGGAGCAAAAGATTGGAGATGATATGTTTGCTCTAAAGACAAAATTAAATATGCCTACAAAAGATGATATTTATAATCAAAATTTATAAAGGTGGCAGGCTTATTTTAAAAACGCCACATACCCTATTATTACTGTTATTCTGTAACTTTCAATTATTTATGAACACCTAATTGCATACTAAAACCAAGAAAAGAGCTTTGGAGATATAATTTACTCTCTTTTAATATTATAAAGATATGAAAATTAGTAAATAGCACAATCTCTGCAAAAAAATGGTTATACTACGTACTCATTGAATTAATTGTCCAGTTTTTTGTTGCAAATCCAAAATATATCTGTAACATATTCCATACTTGTTCGTCGAAAGTTAAAAAAATAAATGCGAACCATACTCTTATTAATCTTATCGATCAAATGTCTGTTTTCATTCGCTCAAAATAATGAATTAAAGTGTTCTAAAAGTGACACTTTAGTTATTATCGAGAAGAATTCTGAAAAAGGTTTTTATCATGACTATATCTTGTTTATTCCAAAAGAAACACCCTTTAACAAAAAAACATACCTACTGGTAGAGCCAAATAATACAGGTAGAACTACCGATAGTATAGAAGTTCATAAAAAGTATGCTATTGATTTAGCGTCAATAAGTTCTGTAGGAAACAATGTTTCTACAATGCTAAAAATACCCTTACTGGTTCCTATATTTCCTAGACCTGCCAAGCAAGAATTAATCTACACTCATGCATTAGACAGAGATGTTATGTTAGAAAAATCTCCTGAATTAAAACGGCTAGACTTACAATTACTTGCCATAATTAATGATGCTAAAATAGTTTTAAACAAAATGAATATTCAAGTTGATTCAAAAGTATTTATGAGTGGTTTTTCTGCATCTGCCACGTTTACAAATCGTTTTTCTTTTATACATCCAGAAGCTATAAAAGCATTAGCCATTGGTGGGTTTAATGGTGAACTGATGCTACCTCAAAAGGATATTAATGGTACAAAATTAAATTACCCTCTTGGTCTAAACGATTTCACGGTTTTATTTGATAAAAAATTTGATATTGCTTCCTTTAAACAAATTACCCAATTTATTTATATGGGTGAATTAGATGAAAATGATGCTGTTCAGTTTGATGATGCCTACAGTGAGCATGAACGCCAAATCATTAACAACTACTTAGGGAGAGAAGTACAAGTAAGGTATTTAAAATGTCAAGAGTTATATTTGGAGAAAAACATTTTTCCGCTTTTTGAGAACTATGAAAATGTTGGACATTGGACAACTTCAGAAATAAATTTTGCTGTGATAAAATTCTTTTTCAATCAAATGAAATAATCTTACTGCTAACATTGTTAAAAAATGGATACATCAATAACTTTATATATATTATTTTAGTTTTGTCTCACGTTACTTTATATAGCTGGTAATCGTTATGCATTATCTTACCCCGTGCTGAATATGAAGACATAGAAAATGGAATTAAGGAAGAATTAAACAACACATTTCATGTCGATGGACAGGTTTTTTCGATAGCACCTGATTTACTTTGCTAAGAAGCTTTTGAGTTAGGGAAACTAAAACTTTTCTGGGAGGGTGAAAATATGGTATGGTAGGAATATAAAAAAGGAATTGGAATTTTTTACATCATTGGGTTTACATCCCGAAACAGGTAAAACATTAGACCCAATTACAGATTATATGATAAAAAAATATGCGTGCCCTAAAAAAATGCCTTAAAATTAAGAGTTTAGACTCTTTTATCAATACTCTCTTTATCAAAAGCTATTAAATTGAATAGCTGATGAATTCTTTAACTTGCTCGTTTACAGCATATCTATTATAAATCCTGTGCGTTCGGTCTTGTCGTTGCATGGGTTCTTATTTTTCAATACATAAATAAAATTGATTTTTTATCCTGATAAGTTCAACTTGTGATTAAGATTCTTGACACCAACATGTAGTTGGTTAACCTAGTAATTTAAACAAAAAATATTAATTAAGAGTATGGTTGACTTTAGATAGCTCTTTCTGGCCAAAAGTCTTTAGGAGAACATTTGAATATTTTGGCAATTGCATTTAGATGATTCAAATTGTATTTGGCTCTTCTGCTTTTAGCTTCTACATGAGATATAAAACTATCGTTCATTTCCAGTCTCTGAGAAAGCTCTAATTGTGTAATGTTGAGCTCTAAACGCTTTTTTCTAATTGAATTTATTATATGTTGTTCTATATCAGTTGCCAATTCGGGTAGATTTATTACAAAGAGCTACTATTTTTACATTCTTTTCAATGGTACATGTACCATTATTTAAATAATTTTATTATATTTGACTATCAGTTAATGATTTAGCATTAAAAGCATTGTCCTTAACAATATTTTAGTGCATACTAAATATAGACTCCCATATAAAAAGTTATCTATAACAAATGCTTTTTAGGATATTTAAGAGAGAAATTAAAATGTTTGGTTTTTTCCGTTATGGGGATGGTGTAACTGTATTTGACATTCTATTTAAGAAAAAACCAAAGAACCCAATATGATATTTTTAATTATAGGATACCCTGTTGCACTTTTTTAATTCCGGTAATCGACATTTTTAATCCTATAATTCACGTACTTCATTTTTCATGGTATCCGGCCATGCTTCTATTAATAAAGATTTAATGTTGATTCTTTCTTGTTATTACAGGGCTAGGCAATTGTATGGCTTTGCTGATTCCAAGTGGTTTAGCATTTAATAAAACAAAATCTATTATGCCACACACAAACTTTGAATTATTAAAAAATAATGATCCCGCTGCTTTGGTTAAAATTCATGAGCAATACAACAGGAGTATCTTCTGGGTGGGAAAACGATGGCTCAATGATGAATTTGTGATAGCGACCTTGGTTCAAAATGTTTTTTTAAAACTGTGGGTTTGTAGAGACAGGATAGAAACGCCAAAACATATTTACTTTTTCTTAAAGTTTGTGATGAAAAGAGAATGTATCTCCTACTATAGCACGCCCAGAAATAAATTTTATAGAAAAACTTATTCCTTAGATAATTTTAATAATTACCAAGATTATATGGCAGGCTATGATCCAGAAAAAGTTGATACCCATCTTCAAGATCAGGAATTCGATCAGCAGCAATTTGAAAAGCTCAAAAAAGTATTACCCCTATTAAGTAATGAGAGAAAACACCTAATAGAACTCTGTTTAAAATACGGTTTTCAATATAAAGCAATTGGTGCAGTGATGGGAAAAGGTATTACAGAGACCAGTAACGAGGTTAAAAGAGCCATAGAAGATTTAAAAACCATCATCCATCAGGGAGGTATGAAGGCAGTTAAGAAAAGTCCAGCTATTGGGATAAAGATGCAAGGTGTAATGACCGAAGAACAAAAAAGAGTATTGGAGCTACGATGTAAAGAGAAACAGTCCTTTGCATTTATCGCCAACGAACTTAAACTATCCCAAAAGGAAGTCCACAAAGAATTTGTGACCGCCTATAAGCTAATGCAAGAGCAACATAAGCAGCAATTAAAATCAGCATAGTTATGGGGAAATCAACACTTAAACTCACTCGAAAGATTCAGATACTAGTAGACCTGCCAGCCAAAGAAGAACGGAAGGAGAAACTAGACAAATTATATCAATACCAGAATCGGTGCTTTAGAGCAGCGAATATTATGATGTCTCATATGTATGTGCAGGAAATGATTAAAGACTTTTTTTACCTCTCCGAAGGAATCAAATATAAACTGGCAGATGAGAAAAAAGATAAAGATGGTATTTTGCAGCGTTCCCGTATGAATACAACTTTCCGAGTGGTGTGTGACAAGTTTAAAGGAGAAATTCCAACGGATATTCTATCGAGCTTGAACAATACCTTGTTGTCCACTTTTAACAAAAACAAATCGGATTACTGGAAAGGACTCTGTTCCCTACGAAATTTCAAAAGAGACATGGCATTTCCGTTCCCTGCGAAAACAATGAGTCGGATTTCCTATAATCCTGATAAAAAGGCATTTTGTTTCCGTTTGTTTTCTATACCGTTTAAAACGTATTTAGGAAAAGACTATACCGATAAACGAAGATTATTAGAGCGTTTGGTTGAAGGGGATATGAAGCTGTGTACCTCAAAGATTAAATTAAAGGATGGAAAAATCTTTTGGTTAGCGGTATTTGAAATTGAAAAAGAAGAGCATGGTCTTAAACCTGAAGTTATCGCAGAAGCTTCACTTTCTCTTGAGTATCCTATAGTGGTTAAAACAGGCAAAACAAAGCTAGCTATTGGAAGTCGAGAAGAATTTTTATACCGAAGGCTAGCTATACAAGCCGCCTATAAAAGAACACAGGAAGGAATTACTTATTGTAAATCAGGAAAAGGGAAAAAGCGAAAATTAAAGGCTGTGGAGAAGCTTCGAGATGCAGAAACTAATTATGTATCCCATCGCTTACATTTATACAGTAGAAAACTGATTGATTTTTGTGTAAAAAATCAAGCGGGAACACTGATTTTAATAAATCAAGAGGACAAAATCGAGATTGCTAAAAAGGAAGATTTTGTCCTTAGAAATTGGAGTTATTATGAGTTAATGACTAAAATAAAATACAAAGCCGATAAAGCAGGTATTGAGCTAATTACAGCTTAATGATTTAATTTAGAGGGTGCTTGTACACCCGTAGGGTGAGGTTTACCTATAGCGCTCACTAAATGCTTATAGCATATACAACGGCGTGGGCTTTCTTTATTTTTCTATATTCTGATTAGGGTAAAAAGCCCTAAATCTTACCATAACTAATACTATTTTTTGAATGGGATTTATAGGAGTTATTAAAATATTATCATGATAAGAACGTTTACCTAAAAACTCTTCATTGAAGCTAGGAAAACTTTAAAGTTCTCTCAACTACAAATTAAATAGGAAGTCTAAAAAGGCTTTCTGTTCATTTTTTACTAAAAAACACCCTAGTTTTAAAAGGCTGAGCGCATTTTTTAGTAAAAAACCTTCCGAAAACACCTAAATTCATTTCAAGAAATTTTCTTAAAATACATCTGAAATTTATATAGCATAGATATGCGAAATCATACTTTTTGCAGCAAAAAATAGCCTATTTATTAGAGATAGAGAAGGATTTGCTGCAAAAACAAAGTAAATAGGAATAATCTAAAAGATACTGAAAACGCTGAAAACCGATATAAACAAAGGGGATTTCGAGGAAATGTAAACCAGTAACATCGCTTTAGCGTGTTACCCTCTTGCTATCCCCCTTTGTCCACTTGAATAGATTAAATATCATAGTTCTTCATTTAATATTCCTGAAAAGCTGCATTTTCATAAAAAATGAGGATTTCCGTAATGATAGTATTTAATCTTTAGTTTACTTTGTTAAGTAATTTTAATGCTTAAGGAGTTTATCCAACTTAGAATTAAAGGTACTTATATCTATAAAATAGCTTCTTTGCTAGAAAAAATTACTTGATTTGAAAGGATTATATTTATTTTAGTTCAAATAAATATAATTGAGATAAATACACCACATGTGTTTATACAGACGTTGCCAGTAATGCGGAAAAACAGAAACCTATGAAACCAATAACATTCGAATTTTTAGAGAAACCATCGGAAAGTGAGTTTGACTATTCCGTTATCGAATATGATAATGAATTTAATTTAAGTGTAGATAAAACCACAAAATTACCTGCAATTGATTCTCTGAATATGGAAACAGAAACATTTACAAAAACTGGTGGAGAAGCATCAGACTCTGATGCCGATTTTCGAATGGATACTGCTACTCGAACATATACTGAAATGGAAGCTACAGATAGCGATGCAAATATCCATAGTTTAATTCAGCTTATGGGAACATCGACACTTACGGAATCTTCTGAAGCTGTCGATTCTGATGAAGATATCAAATGATTCTAATTATTACACATAAACAAGACTATACAGTCGATTTTGTAGTTAATAAATTAAACAAAAAAGGAATCCAATACAAAAGACTTAATTGTGAAGATTTAATAAACAAAAATTATAGCTTTAATTTCAACAATGATTTTTCTTTCTCATTTGATGGCATAAATAACTTCAAGTCTGTTTGGTTCAGACGAACTAAATTCCCAGAAATAAACGACTTAAAACAAGAAGAGAAACATTACATTCTTACCGAATATGATTCGCTTCTTAAGAATATTTTTGCAACCATAGATGCAAATTGGTTAAGCGAACCTAAATATGTTTACAACGCTGAAAATAAAGCTCTTCAACTAAAAGTTGCAAAGAAAATTGGCTTTAATATTCCTCAAACAATCATAACCAACGAAAAAGAAAAAATCAGAGAGTTTTATAATAAAAATAACAAAGACATTATTATTAAACCATTAGCTCATACAAGGATTAATTACAATAATGATGTTGCTTTTATTTTTACTAATTCAGTTAGTCAAAAACTAATAGATTCAATTGATGGTTTTGATATCAATCCTTGCATATTTCAAGAAAACATTAAGAAAGAATACGAAATTCGTGTAACAGTAATTGATAAAAAAGTTTTTGCATCTTCTGTTTATTCACAATCGAATGAAAACACCAAGAATGATTGGAGAAAAGAAAAACTTGATTTTAATATCGTTGAAATTCCGAAAGATATTGCAGACAAATGCGTCACACTTTTACAAGAGTTAAATCTTAAATTTGGTGCAATTGACTTAATCAAAACACCAAAAGATGAATATGTGTTTTTAGAAATAAATCCAAACGGACAATGGGCTTGGATTGAAATGCAGACTGGACAAGAAATGTCCGATGAAATAATCAAATTTTTAGAAAATGACAAAACTTAAATTTCTCTTTCAGTCATTTGGACTTTTCAAAAAATTGGAGTTCCAAAAACCATATAATTACGACATAAACGATTATACTAATTCAAAAGAAAAACAATTAGAATTACATAAGGCATATTTAAAAGAGATTGAAAATGAAGAAAACAACAGATTAAATGTAATTGAAAATAAAACTTCACAATTAATCGCTCAAACTGGACTAATATTCTCTTTATTAAGCTTGTTTATGCCATTCATCATTGACAAGGTTTTAGATTTCAACCTATACCTTAAAATCCTATTTATAGTTGTTTTGGCTCTTGCCTATTTATTCTACATTCTTACAATAAATAATGCGCTTAAAAACTTTAATGTTAAAAACTTCAATTACGGTAAGAATTCACCAAATTCTATTTTAAGCAAACAAGATGTAAGTGTCAAAAAGTTTCTAAAGATGGAGATAAAAGACTCTCTTTTTACAATAAACAATAACATTTCCATTAACAATGTAAAAGCTACAAATCTCATAACAGCTTATAATTCATTTAGGTATGGAAATATATTCACATCAATATTAGTAGTGTTTTTATGTGCCTCATTATTATTTATTAGTTCAAAAACAGAAGAAATTAAAATAGAGAATCCAATTGAAATAAAACAATTTGAAGAGTATATTGAGACATTAAAAGAACAGAATCTGATTTTAAAAGAGCAATTAAAAACGGAAAAAAAAGACACTATTGTGAAAAGCACTACTGGCAACAAAGTACTGTGGTAAAAAACAAATGAAATTATGAAACAAATATTTACAATTCTATTTTTCTTTCTATTCTTATTTTCATTTGCGCAAACAAATCCAAATCACGTTTATGTTAGTGGATATTATAGAAGCAATGGTACTTATGTAAAGCCTCATTATCGAACTGCACCTAATAGTACTAATAGAGATAATTTTTCAACCAGAGGAAATACAAACCCATATACAGGGCGAGCTGGATATATAACACCTGACAATAATACATCTTCAACTTATACACCAAGCACATATTCAACTACTACTACAAGTTATCCTAAAACCACATATAACACCACATCATCGAGTACATCAAACAGTTCATATAATTCAAGTACAATTTATACGACTACAAGTTCTTATGGTCAATTATGGAGAACACCATCACAATACGATGCAATTCGTCCATTAAAAAAAGGTAGTAATGTTAAAGTAATTGAATATGACAACGGATTTTATAAGGTAATATCAAACGGCACAGTTGGGTATATAAATGATATTACTATTAATGAAAATTCTTCAATGAAAAAACTAAAAAATTCAGAAGAAAAATACTCAAATAATGATGTTAACAAAGCAACAGTAAACGAGATATTTGACATAGATGTATCAAAAATTTACGCTTTACCAAGTAAATACGTTTCTGCAAGAAAAGCCAATTTGAGATTAGGACCGACAACAGTTACAAATGTGCTAACTACAATTGAGCGAAACGAAAAAATCCGAATAATTGACAATTCAACTTATAGCTCTTGGACAAAAATCATAGTAGAAGTGGATGATGGATTTTTCATAGGATTTTTAAGTAATAGTCTAATATCTAATAGTAAAATTACCGAAAGCAACCAAAAAGATAGCCCGACCTCTGTCGTTAAGAGATTTTTAAAATATTTGGGCGATGAAGAATTTTATAGTGCATTTTCATTAACTAATAATCCAAGCTGGAATAAAAATGGTGGTTACAAATGGTTTTCATCAACGGATGCTTATGGTGGAATTGATTACGTGACTGTTTACGAAGTAAGACTTGAAAATGCTTTTGATGACCAAGCAGTTGTTTTTGCTGATTATTATGCAAGTGACCCTTTGCACACTTCAAGAAGATGGAAACAAATACTTATTTTAGAATATCAGTACGGAAAATGGAAAATAGTGAGAACCAAATTAGCAGAATAGCACTACACACAACAAAGATGTATATAAAAAATAGGCGAAACAGTAATAAATAAAAGAGTTGTTTCTTTCCAACGCTCATATATGCCTGAGGAAATCCGTAATTAAATTTACTGGAAATGAAATAAATTACCCAAATTGAATTATGATGAATATATAATCCGATGCTAAAAAAATAAAAAGAATGTCAAACACGCACGACCCAATCAAGCAAATAAAATTTTTAAGCCAATCATTATCAAATGATAAAAAACCATTGTCTTTTTTCATTTCTGCTGGTTGTCCTTTGGGAGTGACTATGCCTGAAGGCGAATGGCCTTTAATTCCTGCCATAAAGGAATTAAGTCAAAAAGTAAACGCAGAATTAATAAAAGAAGGAAAAGAGGAATTGAGGTATAACGATTTCATAGAAGAAATTAAAAAAGATTCAAAAGACCACGAAAATATAGAATTAGTATTGAGCTTTGCTCGCTCTTTAAAAGATGTATCTCTTGGTGGAGAAGCTAGAGGATTTACAAATAAAGAGCTAATTGAAATAGAGAAAGAAATTTGCTCATACATCGCTGAATTGATAAATGTTGAACTTCCAAAAGACATAACACCATATCATAAATTTGCATCTTGGATAGCATCTATAGATAGAGATAAGCCAATAGAAATTTTCACAACAAATTATGACCTCTTAATTGAGCAAGCTTTGGAGGAAACCTATGTTCCATATTTTGACGGTTTTGTTGGTGCTCGTAATTCATTTTTTGACCTTCGTGCAATAGAAAGCAATTCTATTCCTCAACATTGGACAAGATTATGGAAAATCCACGGTTCTTTAAATTGGTATCAGTCTAAAAACGCAGTCCATAGAAGTACAGGAAGTAACATACAAGACCAAGAGTCACATTTGATATTTCCATCTCATCTAAAATATGACCAAAGTAGAAAAATGCCATATTTAGCGTTGATAGACCATTTAACAAATTCTATAAAATCAGAGCCTGCAATTCTTTTAACATCTGGATATTCATTCAATGATGAACATATAAACGATGCTATTCTTAACGCATTAAAAGCAAATCCAACTTCAATTGTAATTGCATTACTATTTGGTAATCTTTCAGATTATCCAAGAGCAGAGGAAATAGCAAAACGCAGACCTAATATTAGTCTTTGGGCTTTTGATGAGGCAATTATCGGAACAAAAAAAGGAAACTGGGAACCTAGTGATACTTTTGAAAAAGAAGATAATATTGCCGAAGTAGTTCATAGAATAGAAACTGATGACCCAGAAGATGCTGAAAACAAAATAATTTCGTGGAATCTAAAGTTAGGAGATTTCGCAAAATTAGGGGACTTTTTGCAAGAACTAGTTGGTAGTGAAATTGAAGAAAAAAAATGAAAAATCAAGCTACTTTTTTAGGAACAATTGAAGATGTTAAAGGTTCTAGCGTAAGAGTTCTATTATCGAATGAATCTCTATCTGGTTTAACATACATTGATGGACAAGGTTATAGAATTGGTCAAATAGGAACATTTATAAAAATCCCAATAGGCTTCACATTATTATACGGTGTCATATCTCAAGTTGGTGCAAGTTCAGTACCTGAAAACTTAATCGACCAGCAACCGTATGGAAATAGATGGATGACTGTTCATTTAGTTGGAGAAGGAACTACCAAAGGTAGTTTTCAACGTGGAATTAGTCAATACCCAACAATCGGTGATGAAGCACATTTAGTATCCGAAAAAGACTTGACTAAAATTTATGGAAAGGTTTCTGATGTAAATTACATTAAAATAGGGAACATAGCTAGTTCCGAATCTATTCCTGCCTTGTTGGATGTCGATAAACTTGTTACTCGACATAGTGCAATTGTTGGTTCAACTGGTTCTGGTAAATCCAACACTGTTACTTCCTTATTGAAAGCAATTAATTCTGGAAACTACCCAAAAGCAAAAATCATATTAATTGACCCACATTCTGAATATCATACAGCTTTAAAGGATTATAGTAAAGTATATTCAATTGATGGAGATAACCCATTAAAAATCCCATATTGGTGTTTATCGTATAATGAATTGGCTCTGATTTTATTCGACAAAAAGCAATCGACAGATATGACACAAGATTTAAGGTTTCAACAAGAGATTTTAAAGCAAAAAATAGAATTATCATCTAAACTTAAATCTGGAGTAATTGCAGAAAATCAAATAACTGTTAATTCACCAATCCCATTTGACTTAAAGAAAATTTGGTATGAACTGTATATAGAAACTTTTGCCACAGTAAACACAAAAGGAGATTTATCAACTATTGCCTATCAAACAGACGCAGATGGCAATGAATTAAAAGGTAATAAGGACACATTAGAATTACCCAAATTTCAACCACCAGGAAATGGAGGAAGTGCACCATTTATTTATACCCAAAACAAATTATTATCATCATATCTTAATAAGTTACGAGGAAAACTTTTAGACAATAGAATTGATTTTATTTTCGATACAACTGAATATGATGGTGTCAAAAAAGATTTAGATGACCTTTTAAGTGAGTGGATTAATCACGATAAGCCGATAACAATACTTGATTTAGGCGGAATACCTTTTGATGTTATGGATTTAGCTGTTGGTTTAATTTCAAGACTTTCTTACGAAACTATGTTTTGGGGAAGGTTTTTAGATGGTATTGGAAGGCAAAGACCGATTTTAATGGTTTATGAAGAAGCTCATTCATATTTACCAAAAGGAGGTAGTAGCCAATTTGTTCAAGGATATTCAAGTTCAGCAGTCAGAAGAATTTGTAAAGAAGGACGGAAATACGGAATTGGAGCATTAATTATTAGTCAACGTCCATCGGATTTAGATTCTTCAATTTTATCTCAATGTGGAACTTTTATTACTTTAAGATTATCAAGTTCTGATGACCAATCAATTATTCGTTCTTCAATACCTGATAATTCTAGCGGACTTGCTGATTCTCTTCCTTCTCTACGAACAGGAGAAGCGATAGTAATTGGAGAAGCAATAAAAATTCCGAGCAGAGTACTTATTCCATTAATGAAACCAAGACCAGATAGTAATGATGCTGTTCCATCATTAGAATGGAAGAAAGAAGATATTGAAAATCCAGATTTTGCTAGAGCAGTAAGCAATTGGAGAAGACAAAAAACTAAAGAATAAACTATGGAAATGACACCAGTAGACTCAACTAATTTATCCGCAATAGGATATGATTATGAATCGGCAACTTTAAGAGTTGACTTTCACAAAGGAATAAGTTATGAATATTATGGAGTGCCAGCAGAACTATACGAAGGTCTACTATCAGCAGGTTCGAAAGGACAATATTTGAATATGTATATCAAAAAAGCAGGTTTTACATACTCGCCAGTCTAAAAGCCAACGCTCAAAGCCATACACATTCACAATTCGCTACAGCCAACGCTACACCTAAAATTGCAAAAGAGTATGTCTTGCCAACGCTCTATCCGAACTAAATCTTATTATTTAGGAAAATAAGGATTCATAATATGTTTTACATTAAATACTCTTAAATTATGTACTTTTATTGAAATTTAATGGCGGTTTTGGGACAGACTGACGTTGTGCAACATTTGAAAAAACACTTATGCCTAAAATATTAATTACAGGAAATGGATTTGATTTAAGTTTTGGTTTACCCACATCTTATAACGAATTTATTAATATTTTAAATTCTTTAAATAGTTATGAAGATGCAGGTTTTGACAATATTTATTCGCATAGTAATAACTTTGAAAAGCTTACTGAGTACTATAAAAAATTTGATTTTGATTTAGAAAAAATGGAGAAATTACGACTTTATATTAAAGACAATTTGTGGTTTCAATTTTTTAAAAATGAGTTAGAAATTGAAACTTGGATTGACTTTGAAAATAAAATTGAATATGTATTGAACATTTTGTTTTCATCAATAAACTATATAAAGGAAAACATATTTTCAAAAGGTTCTCTTTCAGAAAATAATATCACATATAATACAAAATTATTCAATAATGATATCGAGATAATTCAAGTACTGAAAAGTTTCAATATTATATCTTTAGATAATAATTACACAATCACTTTAAATGTAGAATACTTTACTAAAAAATATGATTTTTTTATAAATGTTGACATAAGTGCAATAACAAAAAAATTAACAGAAGAATTAAATATTTTTAAGCGAATATTTAATCTCTATTTTGAAGTCTTCGTGTATCCGTTTTATGAAAATCCAAAAAAACGTTTTGATAGAACTCTCTTCTCGACTATTTCAAATCATTATACATTTAACTACACACCAACATTTGAAAAAATTTATAAAAGAATAAAT
>Ga0208029_1001081_pt1 | contig 13235 bp, 12 predicted proteins | sample MalvireepMed_s12_FD_184242 | JGI IMG/M metagenome (GOLD analysis project Ga0208029, IMG submission 184242) | Marine viral communities from the Global Malaspina Expedition - Malaspina viral metaG DeepMed_s12 (SPAdes) (version 2) | ecosystem: Environmental > Aquatic > Marine > Oceanic | place... | reverse complement strand
GAGCATTTCTTCTTCTTTTTGTACAATTTCAAAATCATTAGCGTGAAGCACAGTTGTAACAGCTTCGACAATTTCATTGCTGGTTTTTTTTGGTGCTTCTACCAATAATCTTCCTAATTCTAATGAAAGCACAGTAACTCCCAATTCTTGTAGTTCTTGCTTAATAACTTTTAAGCAGCGGCTACAGACCATATTCTTAATCCAAAATTCTTTGGGTCCTTTCATAATAATCGATGTATTGCTATTAGGCATTTTGCCAAATAGTTTCAATTTTCTTAATAGTACAAGGTTAATAGTGTTGTTGAGAATTGGGTACAACAAATGTTAGCCAGAAGTGAAATATTGGCTATAGAGGCAATGCAGATTAATTTTAACCTGCGAAGTAGAAAATCAAATTAAAAAGGACTCGTTGAGGATTACAAGGTCTGTGGATAGCAAAAGTGGCCTATAAGCCTTAAAAGAAACTGTGTTTTTCTCTAAACCTTCAAAAAGGTTGATATAAGAATAGACGAAGTTGTTTAAGAAAACTAAAGTTTCAATCTCTGAAATTGTATTGGCCTTCTTGAAGGTGTCATCTCCTTCTTTCAAGATGGTCTTATTATCGCAACAGTCTTTCTCTTGTATTGTAGTACATTGCTTGGAATTATTATCTTTTTTCTGTGCAGTCTCCATACAAGATTCTGCTTTACTAAAAAAAGCCAAATCCACCATTTTATTACAGCAAAAGTGCATATTTACCGTAAAGGATGTGGTGGAAAACAGTATAAAAACTGCTAAAAAGAAGGACAGTATTTTAGTAAAAAAAGATTTCACACTATAAAATTAATAAATTTTGATTAACATTAAAGGATTTTGGAAAATAAAATTCAACTGTTCAATTATTTTATTATCAGTTTTTTACAAAAAAACAACAAAATTAATCAGTACAAATATAATTCTAAAAGTTCAACAGAACTATGATTTATATCATATAAAGGAAGCTGCAAAAGAATTTTATTTGCAAATAATATTTAAGCGGTTTCGTGCAAAATAAACATTGATAAATCAAAAAAAATTGTTAAATAAATAAATTGAGATAAATTTTTTATAAATTTGCAACATTAATGAAAAAAGTTTTTCATAAAATATCATCCGTTTGTTTGGCACTTATCGTGCTATTGTCAACAGTTTCTTTTACTATTGATAGTCATTACTGTGGCGATACTTTAGTGGATTCTTCTTTATTTGGGCACGTTGAAACTTGCGGAATGGATAAACAACTATCCAAAAATGATTGTCAAAGTGAAGTTCAGGATGATTCCTGCTGTTCAGATAAGCAATTAGTTGTTGAAGGTCAGGACGACCTGAAGATGTCTTTTAACACCTTAAATTTTGAGCAACAAGTCTTTGTTGTCTCTTTTGTACATTCTTATATCAATCTCTTTGAGACTCTTGATTCACACATTGTACCATTTAGAGATTATGCGGTTCCCTTTCTCATACGGGATATACAAAAACTGCACGAGACGTATTTAATTTGATTTTAAACAGTTTCCGATAAATATCGGAATAATTAGCCCTATGGTCAATACTATTTTGGGCTCAATTTCTTGTGTTTAATGTTTTGATTTTATCAAGATATTATTCGATGTATAACTGTTTAATAATCATTGTAATGCTGAATAAAAGCATCAAATTTTTAATCGAGAACAAGCTAGTAGCCGTTCTACTACTTGCACTTTTTATTGCTTGGGGAGTCGTAAACGCCCCGTTTGAATGGAATACAGGCTCACTTCCTCGAGACCCTGTTGCCGTAGATGCCATACCAGATATTGGCGAAAACCAACAAATTGTATTTACTAAATGGGATGGTCGATCCCCACAGGATATTGAAGATCAAATTACCTATCCTTTAACCACATCACTTCTTGGTATTCCAGGTGTCAAAACCATACGAAGTTCATCTATGTTTGGCTTTTCAAGTATCTACATCATTTTTGAAGAGGATATCGAATTTTACTGGAGTCGTAGCCGAATACTTGAGAAGTTGAATTCATTACCAGCAGGACTGCTACCTGATGGAGTAAATCCTGCATTGGGACCTGATGCAACTGGTCTTGGGCAAATTTATTGGTACACGCTGGAAGGCCGTGATGAAAACGGTAACGTAACTGGCGGTTGGGATTTACAAGAATTAAGAAGCATTCAAGACTTCTACGTGAAATATGCGTTGTCATCTGCGAGTGGCGTTTCAGAAGTGGCTTCCATCGGCGGATATGTTTTGGAATATCAAGTGGATGTTAATCCCGAATTAATGCGGCAATACAACATAGGCTTGAGTGAGGTTGTAAAAGCAGTAAAACAAAGCAACAAAGATGTTGGTGCACAAACGCTTGAAATCAACCAAGCTGAATACCTTATAAGAGGATTGGGTTATATTAAGAAACTATCTGATTTAGAAAACGCGGTAGTTACTTCAAAAGATTTTACATCCATCCGTATAAAGGATATTGCGAAAGTAACACACGGTCCTGCTACAAGAAGAGGCTTATTGGACAAGGAAGGAGCCGAGGTTGTTGGTGGTGTTGTAGTGGCTCGTTATGGGGCCAATCCTATGGAAGTCATCAACAATGTTAAAGAAAAAATAAACGAGTTAAGTTCTGGGCTTCCATCAAAAACATTAAGCGATGGGAGGACTTCGCAATTAACCATCGTACCCTTTTATGACAGAACAGAACTAATCCAAGAAACCTTGGGCACACTTGATGAAGCGCTAACTTTAGAGATATTGATAACCATTTTTGTGATTATCATAATGGTCTTCAATTTAAGGGCTTCCGTATTGATTTCCGGATTATTGCCTGTTGCGGTTTTGATGGTCTTTATTTCTATGAAACTGTTCAATGTAGATGCAAATATTGTCGCCTTATCTGGTATTGCAATTGCTATTGGAACTATGGTCGATGTGGGCGTTATCCTTTCGGAAAATGTCTTGCGGCATATTGATGAAAATGAAGAAAAGCTACCTATGAATACGGTAGTTTATAATGCGACTGCCGAAGTTTCTGGCGCCATCTTAACGGCAGTAATGACCACTATTATTAGTTTCATTCCTGTATTTACTATGATTGGTGCAGAAGGGAAATTGTTTAGGCCATTGGCATTTACAAAAACGGCAGCACTCACCGCATCTCTTATTGTTGCCCTATTTTTAATTCCACCATTTGCGGCCTATTTATTTAAAAAGAGAAATTTAAAAACTTCTTTTAGTTATATGCTAAATGGAGCATTGATTGTTTTTGGCGTTTTGTCTTTAATTTTAGGCTATCCGCTTGGATTAATATTAGTTGCATTTGGCGTTGTTGGCTTCCTTTCACTAAAGGAAAAGATTACGTCAAAACGCGCCAACATCATCAATATATTTGTTTCGGCTTTTGCTATCATATTCCTATTGGCGGAATATTGGAGACCACTGGGAGTAGATAGAAGTATCCTTATAAACTTAATCTTCGTTGGTCTTATCTGTTTTGGTCTTTTGGGTGTATTTACACTTTTTAGAAATTATTATGTTCGGATTTTAAATTGGGCATTGCGTAATAAGCTGTTATTTCTTTCGATACCAACTGCCATTGTAATTTTTGGAGTGATGATTATGCGTAATACTGGTAAAGAGTTTATGCCTTCACTCAATGAGGGTTCATTCCTGTTAATGCCCACTTCAATGCCACACGCAGGTGTGGAGGAAAATAAACGCGTCCTACAGCAACTCGATATGGCCGTTGCGAGCATTCCAGAAATTGAAACTGTAGTCGGTAAATCTGGGCGTACAGAATCAGCATTAGACCCTGCACCGTTATCGATGTATGAGAATGTTATTCAATATAAATCTGAATATATTTTAAATGAAAATCGCAAAAGACAACGCTTTAAGGTAAACGAAGACGGCTTATTTGTTTTAAAGGATGGCAGTTTAGTAACCAACCCTAATAGCGAAATTGAAGTAGAAGATGATGACTATAAAGCCTCAAAAATTACAGACCCATTCTCTGTGACAAGTTCACAGCTCATTCCAGATGACGATGGAGAGTACTTTAGAAATTGGCGACCTGAAATTGAATCGCCAGACGATATTTGGAAAGAAATCGTAAGGGTTACAAAGCTTCCAGGTGTTACTTCAGCACCAAAGCTACAACCCATAGAAACACGCTTGGTGATGCTACAGACTGGTATGCGAGCACCTATGGGCATTAAGGTGAAAGGACAGGATTTAAAAGAAATTGAGGCGTTTGGGGTACAATTGGAAGATATCTTAAAACAGGCCGAAGGCGTAAAAGAAGAAGCGGTCTTTGCCGACCGTATTGTGGGGAAACCCTACCTACTTATTGATATTGACAGAGAACGACTTGCGCGCTATGGCATAACCATAGAGCAAGTACAGCAAGTTATACAGGTTTCTGTTGGTGGTATGGTGCTTTCACAAACAGTAGAAGGTAGGGAGCGCTATGGTATTCGTGTACGCTACCCAAGGGAATTACGCGCAAATCCAAACGATTTAAAAGATATTTATGTGCCTGTAGAAAAAGGAAGTCCGGTTCCGTTAAGTGAGTTGGTCACTATTAGATATGAGAAAGGGCCACAGGTTATAAAGAGTGAAGACACTTTTTTAGTAGGCTATGTCCTTTTTGATAAATTAGATGGTTTCGCCGAAGTAGATGTGGTGGAAAATGCCCAAGCCCTTATTCAAGAAAAAATTGACAATGGCGAATTGACCGTTCCAAAGGGTATCAATTATCAATTTACGGGAACGTATGAAAATCAGTTACGAGCAGAAAAAACATTGAGCGTGGTAGTACCTCTGGCTTTGGCTATTATTTTTCTAATCCTATATTTCCAGTTCCGTTCTGTTGGAACGTCATTAATGGTCTTTACTGGAATTGCTGTCGCCTTTGCGGGAGGTTTTTTAATGATATGGTTCTACGGCCAAGATTGGTTCTTAAACTTCAGCTTTTTCGGAGAAAATTTACGAGACCTCTTTCAAATGCACACTATAAATTTAAGTGTCGCTGTATGGGTTGGTTTTATTGCTCTATTCGGTATTGCTACCGATGATGGCGTAGTAATGGCTACCTACCTTACGCAAACCTTTGACAAAAACAAACCAACAGATAAAACTGGGGTTAGAGCATCCGTAGTCGAAGCAGGAGAAAAACGTATTCGACCTTGTTTAATGACAACGGCAACCACGATTCTTGCTTTACTACCTGTACTCACATCAACAGGTCGAGGTAGTGATATTATGATTCCGATGGCAATTCCATCCTTTGGAGGAATGTTAATTGCGCTTATAACCCTATTTGTTGTACCAGTATTATTTAGCTGGAAACACGAATTTCAATTAAAAAGAGCTACAAAATGAGATATGTAATTGTAATAGTACTTGCTTTTTTTGCTTTAGCCAAAACGAATGCACAAGATTTGACAACGTACATTCAGGAAGCTGAGAAGAATAATCCAGAGATTCAAGCTTTTGAATTGCGGTATAATATAGCTGAAGAAAAAGTTAATGAAGCAGATTGGTTGCCAAATACCGTTGTGGGAGTAGGTTATTTTGTAAGCGAACCCGAAACCCGAACAGGTGCACAACGTGCTCGCTTTTCGGTATCACAAATGCTGCCTTGGTTTGGAACTATTACCGCAAGGGAAAATTATGCCAGTTCAATGGCAGAAACTCAATATGTAGATATTGCGATTGCAAAGCGAAAACTTGCACTTGCAGTTTCTCAATCTTATTACGAGCTATACGCCATCAGAGCAAAACAATTAGTGCTTGATAAGAACATTGAGCTTTTAGAAACCTATGAGCGTTTGGCGTTAACTTCAGTAGAAGTTGGTAAGGCATCTGCTGTAGATGTTCTTCGCCTGCAAATAAGGCAAAATGAACTTGTACAGCAAAAAGAAGTATTGGAGCAAGATTATTTGGCAGAACAAACAGCTTTCAACAATCTTTTAAATCGGGATGAGGATATTGCAGTAACCGTTGTTGAAGAGATGTTTATTCCAGATGAGGATGCTTTAATCTTAACTGAAAACCTTCAGTTAAACCCAGAACTCATAAAGTATGATAAGCTATTTGAATCGGTTGAACAATCGGAGTTGTTAAACCAAAAAGAGAGTGCGCCCAATATCGGTTTTGGTTTGGACTATGTGCCTGTGTCAGAACGTCCAGATATGAATTTTTCCGATAATGGTAAAGACATTGTGATGCCTATGGTTTCTATTTCAATTCCCATTTTCAATAATAAATATAAGTCAGTGACAAAGCAAAATGAATTGAAACAATTGGAAATAAAATCACAGAAAGAAGAGAGGCTCAATAACCTTGAAACACGTCTTGCACAAGCTATTTATAATAGAAATACAATGAGAATTAAGTTTAATGTACAAACAGACAATTTAAAGCAGGCGAATGACGCCGAAGAAATTCTCATTAAGAATTACGAAACCGGAACTATAGATTTTAACGATGTGCTCGATGTACAAGAATTGCAGTTAAGGTTTCAAATCAATTTAATCGAATCTAATAGAGGGTATTATACAGAATATGCCATCATAAATTATTTGACAAAATGAAAACAATAAAAATTATTACGCTATTACTTTTCACAACTTCAATTTTTGCCCAAGTAGGCACAAACGGAAATGATAGAAAGGAAGATGGGCGACCTGTTAAGGAGTATAACCTTACCATTGAGGAAAACGAAATGACACTTGGAGGTGTTACTGCCAATGCAATGACCATCAATGGAGGTATCCCTGGGCCTGTTTTGGAATTTAATGAAGGAGACCTTGCTATAATCAACGTAACCAATAAAATGGATGAAGAAACTTCAGTGCATTGGCACGGATTGATACTTCCCAATTTTTACGACGGGGTTCCATATTTAACTACCCCACCGATTGAGCCAGGAACAACCTTCCAATACAGGATTCCAATCAACCAATCGGGAACATATTGGTACCATTCCCACACAATGCTACAAGAACAAAAAGGTGTTTATGGGTCTATTATCATTCATCCAAAAGAGAAAACCTTGGAATATGATAAAGATTTAGTCGTGGTATTATCAGATTGGACCAATGAAAAACCAATGAATGTATTACGAAACCTTAAAAGAGGTAACGAGTGGTATCAAGTTAAAAAAGGCACAGCAGTGCCATTAAGTAGGGTCATTTCAGAAGGTGCCTTTGGTGCTCAACTTAAATTTTGGAGAGACCGTATGGAAGGGGCTGATATTGCAGACATTTATTATCCCGCATTTTTGTCCAACGGTAAAAAACTGGCAGAGTATCCAGAATTTACGGCTGGCGAAAAAGTAAGGCTTCGCTTCATTAACGCATCGGCTTCTACCTATTATTGGATGGACTTTGGCGGAGGTAACCCAATGTTGGTTTCCAGTGATGGTGTTGACGTGCAACCCGTTTCCAAAAGCAGATTTCTCTTTGGCATAGCCGAAACGTATGATGTAATTGTAACTATTCCAGAAGGAACTATTGAAATTACCGCAACCGCTCAAGATGGTTCAGGTCATACCTCTATACAGTTAGGTAATGGCACTCTTTACCCAGCCAAAAGAATTGATAGACCTGATAAGGTAGCGATGATGAAGCAAATGGCTAAAATGGATATGAAAATGGGAGCACCTGCAATGGTTGGAAACAAGAAGAAGAATACACCCGAAGTTTTAATGCAGAAGTACGGAATGAAGATGAAAATGGGGAACGATAAGATGTCGATGAAAGATGGCAAAATGAATGACCAAATGGATATGAAGATGGATGATACAATGGGAATGAAAAAAGACTCGATGTCAATGAGCCATAATGGAGCATCAAATAAAATGGAAGGTCATATGCACAATATGCCAATGATGCAGAAGGATTCTACTTCTTTTGATTATGAGGAGCGAAAGACATACTTCAACTATGATTTTTTAGAGGCAAAAGAAAAAACTGAATTTAAGGCAGATTTACCAGTAAATGAAGTGTTGCTTAACCTAACAGGTAATATGAATCGCTATGTATGGAGTATGAATGGGGTTCCATTATCAGAAACCGATAAGATAAATATAAAAGGAGGCGAGGTAACCAGAATTACATTAAATAACCTGACTATGATGCACCATCCAATGCACTTGCACGGTCATTACTTCAGGGTCATTAATGAAAAAGGAGAACGTTCCCCATTAAAGCATACCGTGAACGTACCACCAATGCAGAAAGTTATTATTGAATTTTATAACGAAGAGTATGGCGATTGGTTCTTTCATTGTCACGTATTGTACCATATGATGGGTGGTATGGCAAGAGTGTTTAGTTACGATACCCCAAGGGATGATAGAATGAAAGATTATCCAGTTCAGAAACTTATCGATGAGACAGACCATTATTATTCGTGGGGATTGGCTCGTGCAGGTTCAAATTTTAATGAACTCTTTTTAACGTCGAGCAATATCCGAAATGAATTTGGTTTGAGAACAGAGTTCGATTACGACCAAAATCTTGAAGCCGAAATAAGTTATAATAGGTATCTGAACGATTGGGTACGTGTTTATGCAGGAGTAAATACCGAAACGTCAACACCAGATTCTTACGATACATTTAATACCGTAGGATTGGTTGGTGTAAAGTATTTTACGCCTTATAGATTTAATGTAGATGTGAGTATGGACCATCAGCTACGCCCAAGAATACGTTTGGACAGAGAATTATTGATTTTTCCAAGAATTTTTTTGGAAGGCGAATACGAATACAGAGCAGATTTTGGATGGGTCAATGATTTAGAGAATAATAAATCATTTGAAAGCGAAACACAATGGTTGGTAGGGGTTGCATACATTCTTTCGCGCAATTTTTCAATCCAAGCTAACTACAATAACCGATATGGATTGGGTGGTGGACTATTAGCAAGATTTTAAACAACTAAAAATTAAAAAAAGATGAACTATTATTTTAATAAAACAATCAATGGAACCTTCGAAGAGGTCATAGAGAAAGTGACACAAGGATTAAAGGAAGAAGGTTTTGGAATCCTTACAGAAATTGATGTAACAGAAACACTAAAGAAAAAACTGGATATAGACTTTAAAAAGTATAGGATTCTAGGGGCTTGCAATCCTCCCTATGCTCACAAAGCTTTGCAAGCAGAAGATAAAATTGGAACGATGTTGCCTTGCAATGTCATAGTTCAGGAAATTGAAGCAGGCACCATTGAAGTAGCAGCAGTAAACCCAATGGCATCGATGCAGGCAGTGGAGAATGAGAAGTTGAATGAGGTTGCCAATGAAATAACTGCAATGCTAGAAAACGTAATTGAAAAACTATAAAATACATTTCAAAAAGTAATACAAATAAACACAAACATAAATTAAAACAAAATGAGCAAATTAAAATCAACATTAGGTATAGTTGCAATAGCATTTATAACCTTAACAGCAATGTCTTGCAAAGACAACAAAAATGAACAAAATAATGCAGATGGGAACCATTCTGAAATGAGTGCTGATGAAGACCATTCAAAAATGAATCACGATAATAGTGATGAACACCACGATGGAGATAAGAAGGAAATGGCAATGAGTGGCGATGGTAATTCACAAGCTGTATTAAAGGACTACTTTAATCTTAAAAATGCGTTGGTTGCAGATGATAATGCTAAAGCAAAAACACTTGGTGCAACTCTGGCAACAACTTTAGGGAATTTTGATGTTTCATCAAATTTTTCCGACACTCAAAAAGCCGAATTAAAAGATATTATAGAAGATGCCGTAGAGCACGCAGAACATATCTCGGAAAGTGATATAGATCATCAGCGAGAGCATTTTAAAATATTGAGCAAGGATGTATCTGATATGGTTGCAATTACAGGAACTGAAAACACCCTTTACCAACAGATTTGCCCAATGTACGATGGCGGTAGTGCTTGGCTGAGTTTGAGCAAAGACATTAAGAATCCCTATTACGGAAGTCAAATGTTGAATTGCGGGAAGGTACAAAAAGAGATTAACTAATGAGGATTGTAAAAATAATAGCAATAATACTATTGGTGGCGTTTGTGGGAATTCAATTTATTCCCACAACACGAAATCAAAGTGATACGGTACCCGAAACTGATTTTATGTTGGTTAACAATGTTCCGGAGAACATTCAAAATAAGTTACAGGTTTCCTGCTATGATTGCCACAGTAATAATACGCAATACCCTTGGTACAATAAAATTCAACCCGTTGCTTGGTTTTTGGAAGACCATATCAAAGAAGGAAAGGCCGAGCTTAACTTCAGTAAATGGGATTCCTTGTCTAACCGACGAAAAGCCAGTAAATTAAGGTCTATTGTCAAACAGATTGAAGCTGGCGAAATGCCTTTGGATTCTTACACTTTGATACATAAAGAGGCAGCCTTTTCAGAAGAGGAAGCGAAAGAGGTAATTAATTTTATGACACAATTAAAAGACAATTTATAAACTATAATTAAATATAATAAAAATGAAAAATTTAAGAATGAGTATAGCAGCAGTGCTATTGTTAGCAGTTTCTTTTACCAACGCACAGGAAAAGAAAAAGATGAACCACGATCACGAAGATATGAAAATGGATCATAGTAAAATGACAACTATGAAAAGTGATGCAAAAACAGAAACAATTTTAAGTGATTACTTTAATTTAAAAAATGCTTTGGTTGCAGATGACACCAAAAAAGCAGCCCAAGCTGGGTCTAAATTGGTAGTTTCTCTTAAAGCTTTTGATACGGACAGTTATTCAAAAGAAAATCAAGAAGAATTAGAAGATATTATAGAAGATGCCGTAGAGCACGCCGAGCATATTTCTGAAAGTGCCATAGACCACCAGCGCGAACATTTTAAGACCTTAAGTAAGGACATAACAGATTTGGTAGCTATTACGGGAACAAAAAACACGCTTTACCAACAATTTTGCCCAATGTACGATAAAGGTAGTGCGTGGTTGAGTACCAGCAAAGAAGTAAAAAACCCATATTACGGTAGCAGAATGCTTAAATGTGGAAAAGTGCAAAAAACTATTCAATAAATAATCCCCTGCCTTTAATACTCTTTTAAATATATTGGTTTATTAGTTAACAGTAGCTTAAGAGATGGCAGGGTTACCTGAATAGTTGTAAAGTCCTGTCGTGGGAAGGAAAACAATGTTGATGATTAGTGTTAGTTCCTTCCCAAGTCAGGCACAATGAACTTTTGAAAAAGAGAAGTTGATTTGGTTAATAGCAGCCTGAACTGGGAGAGAGATTAAATCCCTAAATATAGCGTCTCTCTTCCTAGGTCGGGCAAATTAAAATTTCGCAGAAAAGAAGTTTAGTGAAGATGCTTGATTTTGAGGGGTAAAAATTTGGTTGGTTCATTAAAGTTTACCTCTCATCTTCAAGTATTATTTATATGGTTTTGCAAATAACAATAAAGAAAAGAATTTATAACAATGAAAGAATGTTGCAAGAACGGTTGCCAACAAATAATAGGTAAATCTGTGGTTAAAAAATGGCTCAATTATATAGTATATACAATCCTAATATTAATAGTTGGTGGTGCATTGGCACTTCAATTATTTAGTTAAGAGCTTAAATTAAAATGGTTAATGACAACAAGAAAAAAATCTGAAAACACAGGGTTTTACAAACAACTATTTAGGGTTCTTTAAAAATAAGGGTGTTGAAAGTACGATGAGCGGGATGGCACCTAAAAGCCCATTGCTTGAAAAGATTTTAAAGTATGTTGCCTATATCTGTTACGTCTGGTTGGTAGGTGGAATAATTGTCAAATATTTTGTGAATTAAATTATAGAAAGTATGGTCAACAGAAAGACAGCAAAATGGATTCGAAAAGCGCACCGATACTTGGGTATATTCCTCGGCATTCAGTTCTTGATGTGGACTATCAGCGGAATGTATTTTAGCTGGACGGACATTGATGAAATACACGGCGACCAGTTCAAAAAAGAAAAGCCACGGCAAACTGCTTTTTCCAACCTATTGGGGACTGAGCAATTAGCGAGTGAAGAACCAATCCAAACACTAAAATTATTGGAAATAGCCAATGAGCCGTACTATTGGATTAACGAAGCTAATTTATTTAGTGCTAAAACGGGAAATGAAAAAAATGGTATTACTAAAGCTGAAGCAAAACAGGTAGCCAATAGATATATGCTGCCCGATTTGGAAATAAGGGGTATAAAACGAATTGAGAAAGTAGATGCACATCACGAATACCGTGGTCGTCCATTACCAGCCTATGAGATTTCATATAAAACCCCACAAAACTTGAAGGCTTATGTCGCCATAGAAAATGGTGCATTTCAGACCGTTCGTCATAGAAACTGGCGCTGGTTCGATTTTTTGTGGATGAACCACACTATGGACTATCAAGGCAGGGACAACTTTAATACCATAATCCTGCGGGCGTTTTCATTGTTAGGGTTAATTACAGTATTAAGTGGGTTCTTACTTTGGTACATATCGTCGCCCACAATTAGAAAATTGGTTAAAAAGAAACGAAAATAAGTAACACTAAAACCAACATAAAATGGAAAATTCAAATCAAAATTCAAAGAAAAACAACTACACAAAATTTGTAGGTATGCTCGTGGCATCCTTCATAGCAATGTACGTTACAATGTACTTAAACTCTTATGAAATTGACCACGTCTATTTTAGTCTTACCCGATTTTATATGAGCTGTTTGGGTATTGCCGCTATGGCCATTATTATGTTTGTAACAATGCGTAATATGTACCAAAACAAAAAGAAAAATATAGCAATTGTTCTTGGAAGTATTGTTCTATTTGGTGGCGCGTTAGGCCTTGTGAGGGTACAGGCCCCAATTATTGGCGATGTGCTCTATATGAAAGCTATGATTCCGCATCACTCTATCGCCATTTTAACCAGTAAGCGAGCGGATATACAAGACCCGGAAGTGAAGAAATTAGCAGATGATATAATTAAAGCACAAGAAAAGGAAATTGCAGAAATGAAAGCAATGATTAAACGATTAGAAAATAACAAATAAAAACAAAGACAATGAAAAAAAACATCATTTATATAGGTATTGCCTTGATTGTTGGCCTTCTAGGTGGCTTTCTACTGTTCGGTGGAGATTCTACTGATAAGGCAACAAATAGTGCTAAAGACAATCACGAACATTCAGAAGAAATTGCTACTAATCAAATGTGGACCTG
>Ga0208029_1001071_pt1 | contig 13371 bp, 16 predicted proteins | sample MalvireepMed_s12_FD_184242 | JGI IMG/M metagenome (GOLD analysis project Ga0208029, IMG submission 184242) | Marine viral communities from the Global Malaspina Expedition - Malaspina viral metaG DeepMed_s12 (SPAdes) (version 2) | ecosystem: Environmental > Aquatic > Marine > Oceanic | place... | reverse complement strand
GATCCCGATTGGCTAAGAATCCGGCGTTTAAGGGACCTCCTATTACAGCGCTGACTTCATTCCTTTCCATCGCAGGAAAAACTTCATTCAACGCATTTTTATGTTCGGCTAAAGAATATTGAATCGCTACAAGCATCACATCAGGATCTGCCACTTCCAAGCATTTTAAAATGGGCTGTGGAGTATTTACGCCCATTCCCCAGCCTTTAATCAGGCCTTCTTCACGCATTTTGGTCAATTCTGGAAATGCTCCTTTTTGCGCGATCTCAAAATGTTTAACCCAATCTTTGCCTAAGTCTCCATTATCTGGCGATAAATCGTGAACAAAAACAATATCTAAAGATGCTAAGCCCAAGCGATGCAGACTATCTTCAACAGATTTACGTACTCCTTCAGCAGTGTAATCATAGTTATGCTTGAAGTTGAGCTTTCCCTTCCATAATAAATCTGGGTTAGGTGTAAAATCTGCATTAGGTTCCAGAACACGTCCTACTTTAGTTGAAATTAAAAAATCCTCCCGCTTTTGTTCAAACAAAAAATGTCCTAATCTACGTTCACTAAGCCCCAAACCATACCACGGCGAAGTATCAAAATAACGCACGCCGTTATCCCAAGCTGCGTGAAGAGTTTGCGTAGTTGCCGCGTTAGAGTTCTTGTGAAAACCATTTCCAAAAGCAACTCCACCTATACCATGTATAGCAGGAAAATCTATTGGTGTTCGCGCCAAGCCTTGAGGTGCAGCAAAAGGAGCTTTTGTCTCTGAGCGTGCCGTATTAAAAGGTGCCGAAACCAAAGCTGCCGAAGCAAGTGCCGATTTTGTAATAAAGTTTCTTCGTGATGTCATAGCTTATGTATTTTGATTTTTTGTTTTTTCGCAAACTGAAAAAGCATTAATGCTTTTTCAACCTGTTTATTAGAGCCGCGCTTTATAAGTTTTTTTCCTAAAGCAGCCGTAATCTTAAGCCTGTAGCTCTAAAACAAAATAACAACCGACAATTGAGATCGCTACTGTAAAAACCTATGAGGAGCCTGTAATTTTCCATCACAAAACACTATCATAAAATTAACAGAATGGAGCACTGATATGGCTTTTTAAGGGATCACAAACAGCCTGAAATTAAAAAAGTGGCTAGTTTGTTCAAACTAACCACTTTTCATCTTGTGACCCCGGAGGGATTCAGTATTTTTAATAAAACCCTAGAAAACAGCGTCTCTGGGCGATTTTCAAAATTTTTGCTTGTCGGATCGCTACCTTACATTTTGATGCTATTTGTCTGACATTCAATTCAAAGGTAATATTTTCATCTAAAACAACAAGCCTATCAACAAAAATGCTCATTTAAAATTATAATTTAACTAGTTCTTCAAGGTCCAATTTAATGAGTTCCCAAATTTTACCTCTATAACAATTTGGCTTAAAATCATCTTCTGCTAAAGAAAAGTCAACAATCTTATTCATCAGTTCCTCTTTTGATAAGTTGTAAGGATATCTCTTTAGGTAAAAACCTATCAGTTCATTCAACGTATAACTTTCGAGAAGCTCATGAATATCCCAAAAGTCCTTCTTGCGGCCTCCTTGCCCTACAACTTCAAATTTCATTGCAGCTATTTCTTGAACACTAGCAAAACGAACCTTTTGTTCCATAATTAATGGAAATACAAAAGGATCTGTATAGAATAAATCCAATTTTACCAAGTCATCCTCGGTATTCCCTATAAAATAAGATTTACCAAGTCCCACAAGCTCAGAAGAGCTACTAAAATATGGAAAAGTAACTCTAAGAATAGATTCAATTTTTTCAAAATCTATGCTTCCATATGGGGCATCGCTGAACAAATCAATATCAATAGAATCTCGATGACCCCGTTGAAGACTTAATGAGGTACCTCCTACTAATCTAAATGAATGTAATTCCTGAATCTCCATCAATTTCTGGAGTGTATTCCACAGCAATTCAGATACCGTATTTAACTAAAGTTCCATTGCTACTCTATAAGATTATAATTCTTGAGATTTTCTTCAAAAGAGGGTAAATAACTTTTCTTGATCGATTGAGCAATCTTCTTAACAGTCTGTCTCCCATAAAATGAAAGAAGCTCTTGTATTTCTTTTCCGTTTCCGCGCTCAAGTACGCGTTGTATTACAGCACGCTTGTTTTTATCCCAATCTATCCGCTCTAATTGAGTATCCCAAAAGAGCGCTTTTCTAAAATGATTGAGATTGGGAATTCTCCTATAGTTTGCCGCAATTTGTTGCTGCACATCATAGCTGGCTTGCAGGAGCATAAAGTAATCTGGCTGTACGCTAAAAACATCTCCCAGCTTAATAGAAAGTTTTGCATTTATGGCTCTTCGCCCGTTTAAAATTGCGCTAATGGTTTGTTTATGCTCATCAATAGTTCGCGCTAAATCACTTGCGGTAGTCCCGCGCTTTTTTAAAGCACGTTTTAAAACAGCTCCGGGATGAACACCCTTTATTTTATCCAGATCAGGTAGCATGGCAAAAACTTTCTGTAAAGATAGCAAATAAAGTAAACAAAAATGTTTACTAAAAGACCATATATGCAATTCTTCGAATAATCCGTTAAATTATGTAACGGGGTATTCTATTAATGAATAGCTTTTATTAGCCACTTATTTAATTCCACCATATTTTGCAGGAATTGGTTTTCCTTTAGATTCCATAGTCCACAAAAGACTAACGATCCACCAGCGCCCTTTATAATACGTTAATTGATAACTATTCACTCCTTTATCATCAACTCCCTCAGAGTCCTTTCCATAAAATGTCTGAAACACCTGAGCTATACCATTATATTCATCTACAACTTTATGGATTTCTTTTTCAAGATATCCTTCTTCATAGTAAGGATCTTTTAAAAGCGTCAGAAAATCGTCTAGTGAAACAGATTCAGCTTTTATAGAATCTGCAACTGTAAACTGGGCTGCTGGGTGGAATAAATTTCGAACTGCTGCAGTATCCATTTTCTCCCCTTTTTCTATGCTTATTTCCTCAAGGAGTTCATTGATGATTCCATCAATAGATGTAACAGAACTATCTGATTGCTCCTGAGCTAAAGCATTAATGGAAATGCTTAGGAAAAGCAGTAGGTAAAAAGAATATTTCATAGTGTGTTTATTTTTCTTCGATTTTTATTGCTCCATCCACCCAGTCTGGTAAATAAAGGCGCATTCCAGTTTTTGTTTCAATAGCGATCAACTTATTTCTTAATTGAACTGATGGCAGTCCAATAGCGCTTCTTGCCTTATTTATTTGCGAGATATTCGATATGTTGGGAGGAATAAGATAACCGTAGCATGACTCCTTCCATTCTGAGGTAACCGCTTTCTTCCAATCTTCGGGCAATGCAATTTCATATGGAGAGATATAGCCTTCTTTTAGGAATTGCATCAATTTTGGCTTTATAAAATCAAATAGGGTATCTTCTCTTACATATGCAACTCCTTGAGAATTGTGGTGACTCAAAATAGTTGAAACCCAGAAATCATTTCCTATGAGAAACTCCCCAGGATACCCCTTGCGTTCTATGATATCGATTAAATCGGACAGTTGTTTTTCACTATGTTCAGGAAAATTTTCTGAAATGAATTTTTCTTGTTCTTCCTCATCTTCTATAACATAGGCTTTATACGCGAGTTTCTGATCCTTTTCGATCATTGCGTGAACGCTACTTCTAATAGTGGTATCAATGCTATTTAAGAATTGATCGTGTAAGTGTTCATAGTGTTCTTCTATCAGCTCCCAATCAGAAGCAAGTAGGTGTTTTGCCAGGAATGTATGCTCTTTGAGGTGACCCAACTCCCAGCCATTAGAAATCCCTTTTTTAATGTAAATTAATCCTTTCTCCTTTTCTCCAATTAAGAAAGAAAGTTGAGCAGCGACTTTATAGTCACGAAGAAAAATGAAATCATACTGATTAAATAACTTTTCATAACGAATCAATGCTTTCTCATATTTTTCTAGACTAATTAATGTTTCTGCTGCTATAATTTCTGAATGATATTGCGTGTAATCATTAGTCTTATTTTCAACCTTATCACAAGCATTCAAAATACATAAAAGGCCAAAGAGAATAATCAAGTATTTAATTTTCATAATTAAATTATCGCCAAATATTCTTTTTATTTTAAGCGCTCTACGATAAGAGACGAAAACAGATTCACACCTGTTTTTATACAGCTTTCATCCACTGTAAAATTGGGTGAATGGGTTTGCGCAATAATGCCTTTTTCGTAATTAGAACCTCCCATAAAAAAATATACACTGGGCACTTTAGGCTGAAAAAATGCAAAATCATCGCTTCTACCATCGGCAACAACACCATACATGCGAAGCACTTTATCCTTTCCATAAATTGTCGATAACTGAGCTAAACAGGCATTAACCAATTTTTCATTATTATCTAAAGTTGGAAATACATCAACCAATGCTGCTTTTATTAGTTTATCTGCATATGGAGAGGCAAGTATTTGGTTTTTAAGGTTCGAAATTGCGGAATCCCGCTGCTTTTTATCACTAAAACTTAAAAAAGCTCGTATTTCCAGCTTATTTTCTGTTTCCGTTATGCTGAAGTTGTTCTTCTCGACCGTGGTAAAATTTGTGTAGATTGAATTTGGTGCAGCAATCCCTAGTTCCGGATCGCCCATGTTTTGCATGTTCCAAAATTTACTTTCAGGAGCAACATTCTCAAGCCCCCTTATCTGACGTTTTGCAAAAGCGATCAATGCTTTATTATCTGTTACGTTTTGGAAACTAAGATGAATCTGCTTATAATCAGAAAACATTTCCTCGGATTTTGTAGCAATGGTTCCGGTGGGAAAAGGAGTAACATGCATCGCATACATCTCTTCCGGGTGGATAATATCAAACAACCCATCATCTATCATAGCCAACGCCCCTTTTATATTTTCTTCTGAAGGTTGAAAAACAAAGTATACGGTACCTTCCAACTGTTCTTTTTGGCTGGACAAGACATTGGCGATACCCAAAGCAACTGCAGTATGCACATCATGTCCGCAAATATGACGAACTCCTTCGTTTCTGGATTCAAAATCGACGACATCGGGAGCAGTTGAGGGCATGGCATCAATATCTGCACGCCAGGCTATTTTTTTGCCAGGTTTTACTCCTTTCAAAATTCCCACTACACCATACCCACCAATATTAGTTTTTACCTCAAGTCCAAGACCAATCAAATACTCAGCGATTTTCTCAGATGTTCTTTTCTCCTCCCCACTGATTTCCGGATACCTATGCAAATCCCTACGAATGTTGATCAGACTGTCAAAAATTTGCGCTGTTTGCTTTTTAATATCCTGATGAATGCGTTCTGGTGTATTTTGACCGAAGGCGGAAATAGCCACTAGCACAAAAAAGAATAGGCTTAATATATCACGTAACATTTTAGACTTCATTTTGTTATGTTTTGATTGATGTAACAAAGATGCAATCGAACAGTGATCCCTACCTGTCACATATGTGACAAAATCAGTTCTTGGCAAGTTTTCTTCGTATTCTACTCAGGGATTGTCTTTCTACACCCAGAAAAGAAGATAGATCCGTTAAACTGATGCGCTGGATCAGATCTGGATTTTCATTAATGAATTTCAAGTACCTTTCTTCTGCAGTATTAAACAAAAAACTCTCAACTCTATCATTCAAAATAGTCAAAACCATCTCTGCAATAAGCCTGCCTTGCATTTCACTATTCTTGAATCGTTTATAGCTTTCCATTATCGATGAATACGGCAGGCGCACAACTGTAGTTGGCTCTAAGCATTTAAAGTAATACTTGGTAGGTATTTGTCTTAAATAAGCAGGATAATCGGTAACATAAGCGCACTCCTTGGTGAATCCTGTAGTTATAGCGTTGCCTTTTTCATTTATATAATACCTTCGAATAAGGCCTTCACAAATAAAACACATATGCGACTGAACTTCTCCGGCTTTTAAAAAGTAATCTCCTTTCTCAAAAGATGCTACAGACAAATGCATTTTAAAGAATTCCTTTTCCTTCTTTGTAGCATAGGTTAATTGGTTTAAATATAAATCGAAGTATTGCTTATGGGTTTCTGTCATTTTGAGTGTATTCTAAACATATACATTGACACTAAAGATATGCATATCTCCAAAATTGACAGATTATCAATTGTTTATAGGATCATTGCAAACGAGAAAACCGGCGTTGAGGTAATGTACTATATCCCTCATCTCATAGATTAACATAGCCTTTCAGACTCTAAGAAACCAAACGGTGTAGCTATTGTAGAACAGGTTAAGAGACCTAAAGCTCCCCGTAAATCACCTCAGGGCAAGACTAGGGGAATGAAACCCTTTTATCGAGAAGAATGAAGCACGATGAAACCACACTGAATCCACAGTGAGTCCACACTGCAACCACAGTTTACCACACTTTTTGTAGGTGAGTGTAGGTGTATCATAGAAATAATGAAGGAGCGTAAAGTGGTATCCTTACTTGTGCTCTACTATATTAAAAGGCTCGGGCTCAAGGGAAGTTTACAGTATCGGTTCGATTTGCACCAGTTGTTTCTGTTTGTTTTGTGCCATTTTAAAGATCAAGTAAATACTATCCTAAAGTTTAAACGAAGTGATATGCACAACACATTTAATCTAATGGAACTGCCTGTAATTATTTTTGTGCTCTGGCTTTACTTATTTTCAATTCGGTTGCTACTTTTTTCTCAATTTCCCTTTGCTTGAAATCAAACCAATCTTGTCTAAAATGTGACTGGTCAATTTTATTCTTAAAATTCTGAAATGGTTTCTTGTTTTCTAATACATTTCCCAATTCTGCCTTAAGATTTTGGTCAGTTAATTGATGTACAAATAATTCCATAATTTTAAAGGACTCATAACTTTCCAAAACATCAAATTTTATAAAATCTGTTTTGTTATTTTCTATCCGTGTAAAGTCCTCTTCAAAAGCCTTTGTAAAGTCATCGTGGTCTGACACGTAAATATTCCTTGGGATTGCAATAACCTCATCTGTTTTCACATTCAAATAGCAATCACATCCGCAATCCAATTCCTGCGCAATATTTTTGATGATATTTTGTTTAAGATTACCCAAAAAAGCAACCGTATTTATCTTCTTTAATTACCTTAATCATTTGGTCCAAGTGCGTTGATTTGGGGAAAGGTTCATAAAGTTCCCATTTCCCACTTGCCCGCATCCAATATAAATTCCATTCTTTTCTGGACTTATAAAATCTGATTTTAGCAAATTCAATAGTTTGTAGCTCTTCCGGATTGTCCCAAAAAGGTCTGATTTCATAAAGAATTGCAACTTTGCCATCGTAAGAATATCCAAAATCCAATTGCTCACGTGTTGTTTTATCTTCGGGTCGCAATGACTCCACATATTTTTTTACTGTAGATTCATTGATATCGATTGCTGTACCCATCCATTCTATTTTTTACCTTGCACACTATGCATGGGATCTATGAGACCCCCTAGTAATAGCTTAAAAGTAATTGAAGTCGCGGCGATATCCAACAAAAAACTGCATATAAGGATCTCAGACAAAATCTTGATGATTATTGGGACCTTTCAACCAAAACAAGCGTTCATTCTGGACTCTGGTTCTACAAACGAATACAGGCGTGTTGATCACATGAACGCCAGTTATAAGTTTTATAAATATTAAAAGTTATTGTATATTTACAATAGACAACACGTAAATATCCAACAATGGAAATTAAAGCAAAAACAGCAGGTTCAAATAAAAAACAAGGTTCAGTAAAAGTCAAGGGTGCTAGAAAGGCTGTAGAATCGGTTGAGTTCAGTAAATTCTCCCCATCTTGGGTTGTTGTGCATTCCAAAGACGCTCCTGGATATAAAATGGAACTAATAGGCCGTATTAGAGAAGGAGTAAAAAAATCAGATTGGAAACAATTGATTCAATATACAGACTCTACAGAAAAAGAGTTTGAAAATATTCTTCCTGCATCTATAAGTAGTATGCAAAAGAAAACTGTTTATGGAAAAGAGATATCAGAACGTATTTATGAATTAGCTCGATTATTTGGATTAGGTTATGAGGTTTTTGATTCCAAAGAAGACTTTAAAAAATGGTTGATTACTCCATCAAGGACTCTTGGAGGTAAAATTCCATTTGAGCTACTTGATAGTAGTTTTGGCTTTGAAATGGTAGAAAATGAAATTGTTAGGATTCAATATAATGTTTATAGCTAATGATTGTTTACAGAGTAGCTAATGTAAAATATAAAGACTCAACATTATCAGGAATTGGTGCTGAAAAAGTTGGTGGAAGATGGAATTCAGTTGGTACTAGAGCAGTTTATTGTTCAGAAAATATTTCATTAGCTTTACTAGAGTATTATGTTCATTCTGAAAACATTGCATACCTACCTAAAAAAATATTGATTGCCAAAATTAAGTTTCCAGATGAGTTTGTGATAGAAGAACTAGATGAGTTACCTGAAAGATGGAGTCAATATCCATATTCTTCGAAAACAACAAAGGTTTTTACAGAATTAGCAAAAGACAGCAATAGATTTGCTTTAAAGGTACCATCTACAATTGTTAGTCTTGAATCAAATATCATTTTAAATCCTTTATTTAAAGAATTTGGAAAAGTTCAAATAGTAGAGTTCATCGAATTGCCAATTGATGACAGGTTAAAAAAAGAAAAACATTAATACTATATCCACAAGGTTGATAATTACTGCCAATGGCAGTGGATTTACAAAACTATCTGTTTCTTGTTTAAAAGTAGTTAAAGAGGTCTCGATATCCACCAGTATAAAAAACTTTCCCAACCCCCTCACACCAAAATAAGCAAAACCCGTAGAGCGGAGACCGACAGAATCCAGATAATTATCGAGACGGTTCAATAAAACAGCCTTGATTCTGAGTTTCCATCATACTAATGCAAACAGGCTGAAACCACCATACCAACGTAGAGATTGGGTAGGTTTCCTTACTCCGTTATTCTGTTTTTCAAATCCATTTGACCATGTAAAATTCTCGTGATTTCGATTGGACGGTCAATTCTTTTTCGGTAAAAAAATGATGTGTAGATTTGCTTTTAATCCGTAAAGCTCAGATTTGACCCCATCATAGTTCTTCCCCAGTTCTGGATTATTAGCTATATCTTGACAAAGATCAAGAAGCATATCATAATAGCTGTCAGCTTGATTCTCCGACCAGTTTTCGCACGTATATTCCCAGATTCCATTTAAATCAGCTACGGCTTTGTTGGTCAGTTCGTAGCTAACCATTATTTCTGCGTTTTGCTTTTAATTCCTCAAGATTTTTTTTTGGGTCAAAATCGTGAGCAATCCCACTATCAATCCCTTCTTGAATAGCATTTCGTAACGCAATTGCTTTGCTTCCTTCATTTTCTAATAGGCGTAGTCCAGCACGTATTACTTCGCTCACATTTTTGTATCGCCCAGCAGAAACTTGGGTTTGTACAAACTCGTCAAAATAATTCCCTAATGATATCGATGTGTTTTTCATAACGTTTTAATTCATTTAAATATACCAATTTTTGGTAAAATGAAAATTGTAGACCTGCAGCTTGTTTCTGCTTACGCTACTTTCATTTTTAGGATAAACTGCCTCATGGCAGGCCCAAGAGGCAAGGGTTGGAAACGAATTTTTAATTTCAAGGCAAGCTTCGGAGTATTAAACCCTTTGGCGACGCCAATAAAAATGACCGTGTAAGAAGTATATGGATCAATGCTAACGCACTACCACCCTTTTTATCAACAAACTAAAACAAGAAAACCGCTTAGTCTCGAAGCTTCAGGAGGCTTATTTAAGTTTATAATGTTGTGTTTTACAGTCTTGTGCAACGGTTAGTGTTATTAGCAAACGGCTTTTTATTCTATTCGTTTGTATTCAAGTCGATTTTTCCAAGTTCGACCATCTAAAAATGCTAGTATTAAAAAGGCTCCTGACCTGTGATTGGAATAATCCAAAATCAGATTTTCATTTTCAGATTTGCTCAATCTCGTTCGTTTAATATCAATCGCTCCAGCAATATAGGGAACTAATAAAAATCCAGTATTCTTATTTTTTAAATATAAAAATCCGTCCTTTTTAAGTTTTGCGTTAAGCGTTCTTTCTCTAAAAACAGTATCGTTTTCAATGTAGCTTATTCGAACCCTTTTTTTATTTAAAACCTTAAGTCCGAATTTGTAGTTTTTAAGACTGTCAAGATGTAACGTGTCCTTGATTAATTTTCGGTCGATTTCTTGAAGAAAATTATTTCCAGTCCACATTTGTCGGTCAAACTTTTTGAAGACAGTATCATAGTCAATTTGTTTGATATCATAAATTCCATCTAATTCTGATAAGTTTGATTCATTTAGCGGATATGGATTGGTTAAATCCTTGTCAAAGGAAGCGCAACTTTGAAGAAGTAAAAGTGTAATTAAGTAGTAAAATAAATTTCTCATTCAGAACTTTATTAAAGGTGGCACAACGGCACGGCTATGTGTAATTGCGTGGTTTAGCACTTAACTTTGTAAGTTTATTCTAAACTGAAAATCCGCGAGGATTTTAACGCAGTTCTTTGTTTGCTACTGGCTTTATTCATTTAATTTTATCTCATATCTCTTTGAATTCACGCGCTCAAATAAATCAGCAACTTTTTCTTTTTCCGTAAAGATTCTTGTTTCTTTTCCACTGCGAATGATTCGCAATTCTTTTAGGTTTTCAGCTAACTCTTGTCTTTTATATTCAGATTGCGGACTGTAGTTTCCAATCCATCCTAATTTTAAGGCTTGCCCTTTTTTTAATCTACAAGAAACCAGCTTTTTGGTCAAATCAATAGTCAATCCCGAACTTTTAATTTCCTTAAGTTTTGACAGCCAATTCGATTCCATCATTTCTGGATTAGAAACAAACCCTCCGAATACACTTTGTTCAATAAATTGGTATTCAATAATTACTATTTCTTCACTTGCATTGTAAATAAAGAATTCCGTTTTTATTGAGCAACTCGTTAAGGTCAGAAACAATATCAGTATTAACTTTCTCATTTTTTCAGCTTGCAGCTAACGGTTTGGCTATGCCCAGTGTCCCGAAGGGCATTGCGTGTAGGTGTTATTGTAACCAGTTTTTAATTCCATATTCCATTTGATTCAGTCAGAATCATTGGATCTTTATCTGTAATTAATATTGTTTGTTCGTGTTGCGTTACAAAGCCTCCTTTGTTTCCTATTAGAGTCCAGCCGTCATTCAATTCAACCGCAATTGTTGAGTTTGTTGAAATAAAAGTTTCTATTGCAACAGTTGTGTTTTTTTTAAATCTTTCTCGATTGGTTCTAACTCTATAATTTAAAATGTTTTCTGGTTCTTCGTGTAAGCTTCTACCAACTCCGTGACCAGCCAAATTTTTTATTACTTTAAAGCCTGATTTTTTAGCCTCCGTTTCTATTAAATATCCGATTTCAGAAATTTTAACTCCACCTTTGATATTTTTAATTGCTTTACGTAAAATATCTTTAGAAGCATTTACAAGAGGTTGGTGGTTATGAATATCTTTTCCTAGAACAAAAGAACCTCCGTTGTCAGACCAAAATCCATTTAATTCAGCTGATACATCAATATTAATCAAATCGCCTTCTTTTAATATTTTTTTATCAGATGGTATTCCGTGAGCAGCTTCTTTATTTACACTTATACAAGTGAATCCAGGAAAACCATAAGTTTCAAAAGGTGCTGATTTAGCTCCATAACTTTTTAAAATTTCACCTCCATAAAGGTCTAATTCTTTAGTTGTCATTCCAACTTTAGCATATTCTCTCATCAATTTTAGTGTAGTACCAACAACTTCACTAATTTTTTTCATTCCTATTAATTCTGATTCTTTTGTTATCGACATTTTTTTGTTTTAATTGGCTACAACGGCAGTGGTTCTACAAAACCACCTGTTTATGTTTTTAAAAGTAATTGAAGTGTATGCGATATCCAAAAGTAACATATAAGCTTCTGTGTGTTTTTCGCTGATTTAAATGAAATGAAAGGTCTACAACCTCAAAACCTGCCTGCCGCAGGCAGGAATACCTTAAGTTCACCCAAAAATAAACTAACCTCATAGAGAACTGACCGACAAAGTCTCTGCTCAGTCAACACGGCGTTCATGCTAGGTTCCCGGTCTCCAACGGGACAGGCCGTACCGGCCACACGAACGCTAGTTATTGCCACACGTTTTTATTTTTTTTCCAATACTATCATTCCGTAAGTATATTTTCCTTTCGGCAATCTGTCACGAAACTTTGTAAAATTTTCCCAAAGATTAAATTCAGAGTTGATTGATTTTAATATCTCACGAACTTTTAGGACTTCGGGAATTATTTTGTCTTTATAATAATAGTCAGATTCAGGTTCCCAATATGAGTAATTCCTTTCAGTTCCGTTTTTTATTACGGAAAATGAGATTGTTGTTCCGTCCAATCCTTGAATACAATTTTCAACATCTTTGCAATCTGGGATATTTTCGAAATCCTCACTTTCTAATTCGGTCATCAGTTTTTCTACTGTCGGATTAGGGATTTTTATTTTTTGAGTAATTAATTTAGTCCGATATTCTTTTCTATTTGCTTTCCAAACAGAGTTTGTCAAACTCCCATTAAATTCTCCATTTTTAAATTCAGTCAGTTCTACAATTTGGTAATCGTCAACTTGAATTCGGTAGATTCTTTTATGTAAAACACTATCATATTCGGTCAGTTTTAATTCCGCTTTCCAATCTGTTTGAGCAGACGAAAACATTGAAGTTAAAAATAAAATTGTCAATATGTAAACTGTTTTTCTCAAATGTGTGGCAACGGCAGTCTGTCTCAAAACCACCTGTTTATTGCTTAAAAGTAGTTGAAGTGGATACGATATCCAATAAAAACTGCATATGAGGTGTTTTGAGTTTTAGGTTGAACTAATTCAAGCTTAGAGCTTTTTAAGCCTTTTAGGAGCTTTAACATACGCAAGAGACTTCGTTTTATTACTTTCTTGAAGGCTATACCAAGATTTATTAGCCTTCTAAGATTGTAAGCCAGCAGCATCAGACCTAGATCCGCAGATGCGGCTGGTATTCCTTTTTTGGTCAAGATATGATTAAATCCCCATTGACGCTTTATGGTGCCGTAAGGATGCTCAACTAATGCTTGCCGCCTTTTGTAGAGTTCATCGCTTTGAGCAATACGTTTGGCATTATCCTGAATGTTCTGCGTGTACTGACTGCGCTGTATTACTTTTCCATTGACTTTTGAAGTGGTACAGTTCTCCCGCACCACACAGGTCTTGCAGGCTTTGGTTTTGTATTGTTTAAAAGTGTAGTTACGTGCTTTGTACTGGG
>Ga0208029_1001068_pt1 | contig 13400 bp, 9 predicted proteins | sample MalvireepMed_s12_FD_184242 | JGI IMG/M metagenome (GOLD analysis project Ga0208029, IMG submission 184242) | Marine viral communities from the Global Malaspina Expedition - Malaspina viral metaG DeepMed_s12 (SPAdes) (version 2) | ecosystem: Environmental > Aquatic > Marine > Oceanic | place... | reverse complement strand
ATTTGCCGACCAGTTTACCGCAATGTCACCCACATTTTGTGTAGGAGCAGTATCAAAAACAGCGTCGAATGTATTTCCGTTATTAGAAGTATGCCATACACCGCCCGTAGCGTACGCTACATAAAACTCGGTGCTGTTTTCTGGATTCACTTCAATATCAACCACGCGACCACTCATAATTGTTGGGCCAACGTTAGTAAACGGAACATTTTTTACAATGGAATTTACCAGCATTTGATCTTTGGTCTCAAGAGAGGCTTCTACCTGTTGCGCTCCTGTTGCAGGCTGCTGCGCGTAAGACAAACAAATACTGAAAAGAAAAATGGAGAAAAATAATCGTGTTTGCATTGAGAAAGGTTTTATGCTTTTAAAAATAACCATTTAGTTAAAGAATTGCTAAGCAAATTAAATGGAGTTTAACAGCCTTTAGAAAACAGAGTTTTTAAATTTGGCAAAACTCAATTTAGATATGAAATACGACCTTATAGATCGCCAACTGTTTATTAAAAACCGCAAAGGTTTTATGAATGCCATGAAGCCAAACAGCCTTGCCGTTTTTAACAGCAACGATATTTATCCGATAGGCGCAGACAGCACAATGCCTTTTCAACAAAATAGAGATTTATTCTACCTAAGCGGCGTTGATCAAGAAGAGAGCATACTGGTTCTTTTTCCGGATTGCCCAAAAGCAAAGCACCGCGAAGTTTTATTCCTAAAAGAAACGAATGAGCATATTGCAGTCTGGGAAGGCGAAAAATTGACTAAAGAGAAAGCACTAAAAGTAAGCGGCGTAGAAACGGTGTACTGGCTTCAGGAATGGGATAAGGTTTTTTACGAACTTATGACCCAAGCTGAAACTATTTACATCAACACCAACGAGCACTATCGCGCTAATGTGGAGACCGAAACACGAGAAGCCCGTTTCAATAAAAAAATAAAAGAGCAATATCCTGCGCATAGTGTAGACAAGAGCAACCCTATTTTGCAGCGTTTACGCTCGGTAAAAGATCCGATCGAGCTCGACATTATGCAGCAAGCCTGCAACATTACCGAAAAAGGTTTTAAACGTGTATTGCAGTTCACCAAACCAGGGATTATGGAATATGAGATCGAAGCTGAATTTATGCACGAATTCCTGCGTAATCGCTCCAGAGGTTTTGCATATACTCCAATTGTAGCCTCAGGAAATAACGCAAATGTGTTGCATTATGTAGTAAATAATGCCGAATGTAAAGCGGGAGACTTGATCCTGCTCGATATTGGTGCTGAATATGCGAATTACAGCAGTGATATGACGCGTACTATTCCTGTTTCAGGAAGATTTACCGATCGTCAAAAGGAAGTCTACAATGCGGTTTTACGCGTTAAAAAGGAAGCTACTAAAATGCTCACTCCGGGAACACCCTGGGGACCTTATCACGAAGAGGTAGGAAAATTAATGACTTCAGAATTGTTAGGGCTTGGCTTACTAGACAAAGCCGATGTTCAAAATGAGAACAAAGACTGGCCGGCTTATAAAAAATACTTTATGCACGGGACGTCACACCATATCGGTCTAGATACACACGATTATGGATTGCTTCACGAACCTATGCAAGCGAATAACGTATTTACGGTAGAACCGGGAATTTATATCCCTGAAGAAGGATTTGGAATTCGCCTGGAAGACGATGTGGTTATTCAGGAAAATGGTGAACCTTTCAACTTAATGCGTAACATTCCTTTAGAAGTTGAAGAGATCGAAGACTGGATGAATCGCTAGGTAGACGTTAGACAAAATAAAAATCCCTTGATTAGCCGACTAATCAAGGGATTTTTTTATCTAAATACTTAGGTCTTGAATCTAATTTAAAACCAGTTTGACCAAGGAATTCTGGTAAGCATTACAAGAAGTCCTAGTGTATAAAATATAGCTAAGAGTTTAAACTTAGGCTTTGAGGTCAATTTCTTTTTATGTTTGCTATAACCTACCGTTACAAAAACAATCGTGATGATCATTGCCAACGGATGTTCTACAACATACAAACGTAAATTAGGATCGCTCATCGCTACGCTCATTCCTTGAGAAGCTATCGCTTTTGCTCCTAAAGGAGACACGAAATAAAGCACGATACCAATAAGCAATTGGATATGTGTTACGATCAACGTAAATAAGGCTAATCTAAAATCACGTGCGCTAAACTCTTTATTTCCGAAGTAAGAAACTAAAGAGTTGATGGTGGTTATAGTAAGTACTACGAGCACTAAATAAGCCCAATACGAGTGTACAAATTGAATGGTGTTATACATAGTCTGATTTTTGAATTTCAAAGATAACTTTTTGCATTAAAAGCCATCGAAATCTTAAGCGTTAAAAGCAAAAACCCTTTTCAGCTTTGAAAAGGGTTTTAAAATTATAAGATAAGATTCAACTACTCCCAAGTATTTTCGGCAGGAGTTCCTCCCCAGATCAAAGTCGCAAGATACGGGTTGTCTATAAATGGATTACGAACACCCTGAGCTCCTTCGATCACTTCGTTACGCTGACGCTCAAAGTCAGAAACCGGATCCTCACGATTCCATTTCAGGAATAGATCTAATGTACCCACTTTAGTATAATCTTCTCCATAACGTACATTGAGATACAACACCATACGCGCTACATCTCCCTTCCACTCATCTCCAGGGAACCATGCGTTTCCGTTTACAAGCTCGTATTGACCACTACCATCTGTATATGGATAATTCAAACGAAGCGAATTTATCGCATCATCTGTAGAACGTAAATGGTGCAAATCAGTCACCGCATCTTCGGTAGATAACAGGGATTGCGGGAAAATATGTTCGGTATTGAAAGTTTGCGGGGTATGAGGATTACTTCCCGAAGTCCACTCTCTGCGATCGCGACTTTCACCTGTATACATCAGTATTACATTAGCAGAGTTGGAAGGGTCCTCGTCTGCGTCGTAGAGATAATCGTGACGATCTGTATATTCTAAAATAGTTGTGTGATTATATCTAGTGAAAAATCTCAAAATCTCAAAGTTCTCCTGAGTTGCTGATCTAAAAGGAATATTCTCATAATAGCTTTTCAATTCAGATGGAATTGAAAATAACTGCTGATCTGTGTAAACCTGCACCTGAATAATTCCTTCTGAACAAGTAGCATTAGGCTGATCATCATCACACAAAAAATAAGTTATTTCATCCATTCCACTAAAACCAGCCGGAGCAGTATAAGAGATTGTCTGATCTTCATTCAATACAACACTTCCAGAACCGGAGTAGTTTAAGCTTGTAACAGTAGCATCATCAAGAAGATTATCATTTTCTAAAAACCGAGATAGGGTTATAGTGCTAGAACCTGCTTTCGCTATAAACTCATCGTTTACTGCTGTTGGATTCCCTTCATCAGAAACCGTAATTACTATATTTGCTGTCACACAATTAGGCGTGACATCGTCATCGCACAAGCTATATGTGAAGGTATCTTCTCCTGTAAAACCATTTGGAGCAGTATATGTTATTGAAGCATCTTCATTTAAAACTGCAGTACCTTCCAGACCGCTAATATCTATTGAAGAAACTTTTGCATTATCTAAAAGTTCGTCATTATCTGTAAAGTTTTTTAGAACTAGAGAACTGTTCTCCTTAATCTCATAACTATCGTCTACAGCTACAGGCTCTGCTCCTGTAATCGAGATTGTCACTTTCGCGCTCGAGCAATTTGCTGGCAATTCAGCATCACAAAGTGTATATTCAAAACTGTCTTCTCCTACATAATTTACTGGAGGTGTATAACTGTAAGAATCATCACTATTTTTTTGAATAGAACCACCTTCTACTGAAGACGCATCAAATTCTGTTATTCTACCATAATCATAGATCACATCATTTTCAAGCAAATTTGAAATTCTTAGCACTTCATTCTCTCCGGTAGTATAAGTATCATCAACTGCCTCTGGCGATTCAACTTCAGCTTCTGGCTCCTGGTTTTGAGGGCTTTCATCACTACTACATCCCAATAAACCGATTAATATAAAGCTTAAAGCTATTTTGGAGTATTTCAATTCAAATTTTTTCATAACAATTTTAATATAGAAAATAAAACCTCCCACATAGCTGCAGGAGGTTTTTAAAATTAAATATACTAAAGATTAATCTTGATAACTCCAAGAACCATCCTCAGTCTTTATTAAAGCATAATTAGCATTAACTGTAGACCCATTGTAGATACTTACTACGAGTTGGTATTTCTGACCAACTTCTGCGTTAGGCGCAACGATATCAACTAGAATTATATTGAATGCTTCTAACAATTCTGCATCATCCCAGCTGAATGTATTAAAATTACCGTACTGACTTAAATTTGCTGTTTCAGAAGGGTATTTAGCTCCTAACTGCTCTGCTACATAGTCATAGTCAGTTGAAGCAAGAACATAAACAATTGTATTATCTGGAAGCCACTCACCTTCTTCTTTACCAAATTGAAGTTTGGTTTCAGCAACTTCAGGTAAATATTTAAACGAGCCGTTGTTAAACTCAAACCTTCCATATTTAGTGACTGTACTACTACCATTATAATATCTAAATGCTACAACTTTATAATCACCAGATTGAGCATAAGGAAATAACTGATCAAGATATAACCCGATAAAATAACCTGCTTCTTCTAAATCCCCGAAATTGGAAAAACGCTGACCAAATTCATTTTGATACAAGCTACTATCTAATTCTAGAGGCATATTCCACTCACCCTCTGCAAGAGCAAAAGTATCTTCAATCTCTACAATTGATTTCGGCTGTTCTGCAGCTACAAAGCTATCTCCAGATTTTTCTACAGTTACAGTTTCCATACCTGCACTTCCGTTATATATCCTGAAAGTAGCTGTAAAACGATCACCCTCATTTGCGTCAGGGTATTTTTCATTAAACAAAACATCCAACGCCTCAACAATCATTGAACTTGACCAGTATGAATCATCAGACGGTCTACGCTCAAAATTCTCGTATTCATTTAAGCTAAAAACCTGATCAGGATATGTTTCCTCTAATTCACTCGCTATAAAATAATAGTCATCTGGATTAACCAATGTATATTCTGTCCCTAATTCTATAACTACTTCAGAATAAGCATTGCCATCAAATTGGATTAATTTATCGCCAGCACCCGAAGAGCCATCATAAGTTGCGTAAGAAACATTATAAATTTGACCTTCTACATCTCCAAAATCTTTTGAGCTTAGAACTACACCTAAGGCTTCAACAATCATTGCATCGCTCCAATATGTCGAGCGAGAATCACGAATATCAAAACTGCTAAATCGACCTGCATTTCCAGCTGGCTCAGGATATATAGATGCTAATTCGTCCTCGATTAAATCATAATCCTCTGATGTTAAGCTATACTCTATGTTTTCACGCTGTAATTTATAAGTAAGTGTTACTAAGTCACCTTCTAAAGACTGTGAAAATTCATCTTCTAAAAAGTTCTGAACAGAAGAAAAATTAGGAAAATAGTTATCCAATCCAGCACCAGCATAATCAGCATCTACAACTGTATAAAATGTTGGCTCAAGCGTATCATTTACCATAAAGCTAACCTCAACCAAAGAACCATCACCTAGGATTGGAAATTGTTGTTCTAACAAAGCAGGGATAAGAGCTCTAGCTTCATCTTCATCATTGAAGTAATTCTGATCTAATTGAAGATCACTATAGTCATCTTCAGTAAGTGTATAGGGCACTGCATTACCATCATTATCGAATTCTGGTGCATTTGCCTCCAACTCCTCATTTATGTCCTCCAATGGATCACAACCTACTGTTGCAAAGCCCAATAGAGCAACAACCCACAAATAAATAAAATTTTTCATTTTCAATATTTTTAGAAATTAATTTTTGCTCCAATAGTGTACGTACGTCCAGGACCATAATAAACAAGAGCTGTCTGAGCAACAGATCCTGAACCATTCTGCGCATCAGATAGATATTCTGTATCTAGAACATTAAAAACATTTGCATTGATTTGAGCATTAAATCCTCCAAATTCAAAACGATGTGTTAATCCCAAATCTAGCAATCCATATGCTGGCATTTCCCAGGTTTGCGGACCTCTTTCATCACGCCCGAGTGGGTTATAATCTGCAAAATAGTCCCCGGCATAGTTATAATTAGCTCGAATATTAGTCGAAGGTAGAATAGCCCAATCTGCACCTAATGCAAATGTTGTTTGTGCTGAATTACCTACTTTCAATCCATCAATTAAAACATTCACTAAAACTGGCTCACCCTCATCATCAACTAGTTGATTTTGGTTTTCATCAAAAATTGGCACATCAATAACATCATTATCCCATTTCCAGTCTCCAACTGAAACCATACCGGTAAGTGTTAGAGCCTCAACAGGACGGTACTGCATTTCTAGCTCAACACCCTGGTGCAATGCATCAATACCCAATATATTAGCGGTGAATTGATTATCATTTGGGTCAGTAAATCTTCTAGTAAATGTTCTATCCATCCATTTAGTGCGATAAACATTTAGATCTGCTCTAAAGTTACTTCCTCTAAATCCATAACCCAATTCTGCACTAAAAATCTTTTGATTCTCAGCATCTGCATTCACATCATTTTGAAAGTTTTGGAATACTGCATCATTAAATGGTGCTCTTTCGAAATAACCAATATTTGCAAAAACGTTATTTTGAGTATCAAATCTATAATTTACACCACCCTTGGTACTAAAGGCTGGGAAATTGATCCAATCTGTCTCACGCTGGGGATCACTATCTAAATAATTGAAAAAGTCTTTACGCTTATACGCTGTATTTGATCCTGCTACAGAAATTACTGCAGAAAGAGCTTCTTTATTATACTCAGCCTGTGCGAAGAAACCTGCCCAGTTTGTGAAACCAAAGTCATAATAGCTGAATTTATCACCTTCACGCACTAATTTATTTGGATCGTTTTCATCATTATCATCAATATAATATAAACCACCTAGTAGATCTACAACTTCTTGATAATGTTCACCCTTATACATACGTAAGTCTATACCTCCAGTGAAATCAATAAATTCTGAAATTTCAGTGTTAAATTGAGATAAAGCACCTAGCCAATTATGGTTATTCCTAGATGCCCTTAAAATAGTTTCAGATCCATTTATACCTGCTGCTTGATTATCTGCTGCAATAGCATCAAGGTTAACTGCCCCGTACAACCCATCTCTGTAAGCAGAATTTACACCATATTGAAATTTATTCTCACCAGACCAGCCGCCTCCGCCGCCAGTTCCAAATGAATAATAGACAGCTGAAGATAGAGATGACTTATCACTAATTGTCCAATAGTGGTTTAAAGACATCTGTGGCTTATGATAAAAATTATCCTCAATACTTACAAATTGACCATTTCTGTAACCCCAATCAACATTTGTTTTTATACCAGAAGGGCTTCTACGGTAATCGTCTATTAAGAGTCTATTTTGACGTTGTCCGTGACGTTGTGGCGCACCAAAAGCGGTAAAAGATAGTTCGTGATTCTCGTTTATTTTTTTAGCAACATTAACAAAGTAAGAATAGGCGTCAAAGGGAGTCCCATCAACAAAACCATTCCCTGAAGTTCGTGATAAACTTACTGTAGCCGCCCAATCACTTTCCAAAAGACCAGTTGAAAGTGTAAAGCCATATTTTGTATAACCGTCGTTACCAGTAGTCATCATTACATTACCACCCTTGGCAATATCTGTTGATTTAGTAACTATGTTCACTGTACCACCTATTGAAGGTAAAGCAATCATCGCCGCACCAAGACCTCGCTGTACCTGCATAGAACTTGCTACATCAGAAAGACCTGCCCAGTTACTCCAGTATACGCGACCATTTTCCATGTCATTCACCGGAATACCGTTGATCATTACCGCAACATTTTCAGAATTGAATCCACGAATACGCAATTCCGCATCACCAAATCCACCACCACCTCGAGTGGCATAAACACCTGGAGTTGTTTTTAGAATTTCAGGAAATTCTTGGTTACCCAATTGATTCTCGATAGTTTCAGCCTTAATGGTAGAAACCGCAACAGGTGTTTTACGATCAATAGCTAAAGAGTATGAACGAACAATTACTTCATCAAGTGCATTATCATCCATCTCCAACTCAATAGATCCTAGATCGATAACACTTTGACCTGATAGGTCAAATGGAATAATCTTAGGGGCAAAGCCCACATACGAAACACGTACAGATCCAGTATTTTCTACAACTTGTATGGTAAACATACCATCAAAGTCTGTTGATACTCCGTTAGTTGTTCCTTCAACAACAACGTTTACTCCAGGTAGCGGCGTTCCGTTTTCACCGTCTACTACAGTACCACGAATAGTTCCTTGAGCTTGCATGAAAGCTGTAAGCAAAAGAAACACAAGTGTTAGTGAACTTGTAATTTTTTTCATTGTGCTTGTTTAAATTTAGATTTTGCGCAAAAGTCTTAATAAAGACCTAATTAAATATTAACGCAATGTTAAGGATTAGATCTCGACATGAAATGTCAAAATTTAACCCTTAACTATTCTATTTTAACTTTTAACAGTTAAAAAACTAAATCTAAATAAGCAGCCGAATTTATTTTTTGAAGGCTTGAATCAATGCGGTAGTTGAAGCATCATGAGAAGCAATACTATCTGAATTTAAATCACTTAGCACATTTTTTGCTAATTGTTTACCCAGTTCAACGCCCCATTGATCATAGCTGAAGATATTCCAAAGGATTCCTTCTGTGAAGATCTTATGCTCATATAACGCAATCAAAGTACCTAAACTTTCTGGTGTTAGCTTATCAATAAGAATGGTTGTTGTAGGCTTATTTCCGTCAAAAACCTTAAACGGGACAAGCTTTTCAATAGTAGCTGCATCCATACCTGAGGCTTCCAATTCGCCCTTGGCTTCTGCTTCGGTTTTCCCATTCATCAATGCCTCAGTTTGTGCAAAAAAGTTGGCCATCAATTTATTGTGATGGTCTTTATCGCCATGCAATGATTCTTTGTATCCAATAAAATGCGTTGGGATAATTTTAGTCCCTTGATGAATTAATTGAAAGAATGCGTGCTGCGAATTGGTTCCCGGTTCACCCCAAACGATCTGACCGGTTTGATAGTCTACGTGATTTCCGTCACGGTCAACACTTTTACCGTTACTTTCCATAATTGCTTGTTGCAAATACGCTGGGAAACGATGTAAATATTGCGTGTACGGAATAATCGCTTCACTTTCGGCACCAAAGAAATTATTGTACCATACCGTAACAAGCGCCATCATCACAGAAATATTCTCATCTAGTGGCGTGTTTTTAAAATGCTCATCTGCCTTGTGGGCTCCGGCAAGCATACTTTCAAAGTTGTTATAGCCAACAGCCAGTGCAATAGAAAGCCCAACCGAACTCCATAATGAGAAACGACCACCAACCCAGTCCCACATTGTGAACACGTTGTTAGGATCGATACCAAAATCCTTAACAGCAGTTTCGTTTGTTGAAACAGCCACAAAGTGTTTTGCTACAGCCTCACCATCTTCGACAGCTCCAGCTACTTTATTTAAAAACCATTTTCTTGCAGTAGTCGCATTAGAAAGCGTTTCTTGAGTAGTGAACGTTTTTGAAACGATTACAAAAAGTGTGGTTTCGGGATTGAGTTCTTTTAGAGATTCGTGAACGTGATCACCATCTACATTAGAGATAAAATGCACCTTAAGGTGATTGTGGTAATAGGCTAAAGCTTCAGCAACCATAACAGGGCCAAGATCTGAACCGCCAATACCAATGTTGACTACATCGGTAATTGCTTTGCCGGTGTAGCCTTTATGCGCACCACTGATAACAGTATCACAAAATCCCTTAATTTTTTCTTTCACTTCGTTGACCTCAGGAATCACATCTTCTCCGTCTATCTCAACACTCGCATTTGTCGGTTGACGCAATGCAGTGTGCATTACCGCACGACCTTCGGTCTCATTTATTTCAGCTCCACCAAAATAAGCAGCTTTCGCCTCTTCAAGATTCATCTCTTTAGCCAAGTCTAGCAACAAAGACTTGGTCTCTTCTGTGATTCTGTTTTTACTGTAGTCAACATAAAAATCTTCCCACTTTAACGTGAAAGCTTCTGCCCTTGATTCATCTTCAAAGAGCTTTTTCATCTTGACATCTTTGATGTCTTCAAAATGTGCCTGAAGTGCTTTCCAGGCTTTAGTCTGAGTAGGATTTACTTTTTGCATTTTATGTTGATTTTTGGAAGGTTATTGCATCTAATTGCGCTTTAATAGGCGCGATGTATTCAAAATATTGTGGCTGATATTGTTCTTCTAAAGGTGCCGATGTAGGCAAGTCTATAGCAAACGGATCTACTTGTTTCCCGTTTTTCCAAAAGCGATAGCATACGTGCGGACCACTGGTATTACCCGTCATCCCGATATAACCTATCACATCTCCTTGTCTTACAAAGTCACCTCTACTTACTGCTCGTTTACTCATATGCAGGTATTGCGTATCGTAGGTTCCGTTATGCCTGATCTTGACATAATTACCATTACCTCCTCTATATTCTGATGCGATTATGGTACCGTCTGAAGTAGCCATAATTGGTGTTCCTACAGGCGCGGCAAAATCGGTTCCTTTATGAGGGCGGATTCGGTTACCGTAATAGGCAATACGACGTCGTAAATTATAGCGAGAAGAAATACGACCAAACTTTAACGGACTCTTTAAAAAAGCACGACGCAGGTTATCTGCATCCTGATCGTAATAATCGCGCTGCCCACCGCTTATCGAATCGTTTTGAAAAGCAAAGGCATAAATAGGTTTTCCCTTATGTTCAAACCAACTTGCTTTGATCTCTCCAAAACCTGCCGGAATCGTATCATTAATATACTTTTCGGTATAGACCACTTTAAATTTATCTCCGGGTTGCAGCCTAAAGAAATCAATGGTCCAGGCATAAATATCTGCCATCCCGTAGGCTACCAGAATATTAACACCCAAATCATCAAAAGTGGTAGACAAGTTATCGTTGATCACGCCGTGTGCTACACGTTCTTTAATCGTCACAGGACGTTTTTTTGCTGCTGCTTTCACCACCTCATCAGCAAAATCGAGCACCACATAATCGATCTTGTTTTGCTCATAAATAAAGACCTGAGCTTGGTTTGTAGAATCTTTACTTTTTAAAAGCGTATAAGGTTTACCCACAACAATTTTACGGGTATCAAACGTATTTTTAACCGAATCTGTTATTTGTTGAATCGTCCCGTAATCAATACCATTTTCAAAAAGAATCTGACCAAAACTATCTCCAGATTGAACCGTGTCTGAAACCACCTCATAATCATCAAGCACATAGCCAAAGCGTTTATTCACTGGCTTTACTACCTTCTCTTTAACCGGTTCCTTTTCTTTAGTTTCATCATCTGCACAACTCATCAATGTGAGCAAGGCAACGAGTACGATACTTAGTTTTTTCAATTTAGGGTATGTTGAAAATTTATGATTTCTGTTTATTCATTTTGCCCCCATTCGGCACGCTCTTTTTCAGACCATAGCTCTGGAAAGAAAATGCGTTTCTGATATTTGGGGTGCATATATTTCACCCAATCACTTCCTCCTGTGGCTTCTAAGGGTTCTTCACCTTGATTTAAATAATGCAAAGCCGTGCGGTAATGCGACAGAACCCATTTAATATTTACCGTATAATCGTAGTGACGCATCGCTTCAAGCAATGTTGCATCCTTTTGATCAGAAAGTGGTAAGGATTTAAATCTGGTCCACAAATTTAGGGTTTTGTATTGTTTTAGAAAACGAATGAAGTCCTCCTTATATTTTAATTCGAACGCTTTTAACGTATAGGTTTTTTCTCCTGTTTGGAAGTCTTTGCCGGCAGCTTGCCAGTATAGATGTTCAAAAACCTCATCATAATCGATCGTTGATGCTTCGGTAGCTGTAAAGCTTTCGCGAAAGCGAGCATCAATAAGATTGGTGAGCTCTGTAGAAGCAAACTCGATATAGCGATATTGAGCGCTTTGAAAACCACTTGCCGGGCTCAAGGTTCTTCTAAATTTGAGATACTGCTCCATATTCATCCCTTCGCGCATAATGTTGAATGAAGAGGTGAGCATATCAAAATACCTGCTAATGCGGTTTAGTTTTTCTGAAAAAAAAGCAGTGGTGAGCTCTTGCTCATAAGCTACTTGTTCTAGCTCCCATAAGATCATCTTAAACAGCAACTCATTGATCTGATGATACATAATAAACACCATCTCATCAGGAAGTAATGTGCGCTGATTTTGCAAACTCAACAGCGAATCAACCTGAATATAATCCCAATAATTGATGGGTTTACTGTGAGCAAAGCCTTCTAGTTGATGTTCCAGGTTTTGCCCCATGGCATCAAATTTATCTTTAAGCGCTTCTAATTGTAGATTGATTTCAGGATTGCTTTTAAACGACATTAATCTTGTATAATATAGAATGGATGCTTTAAACCTTTATAAGCGTCAATATCTGCTTTTAAAGAGCCTACCGCTAAATCTGCTTTGATTTGCAAAGGTATTTTATTTTGGTCGTCGCTAATCCAAACCGTGAGACTTTCTTTCTCTTTAAAAACACGTCCTGCTTGCACATACGGCCTAAAAACAAGTGCTTTCACTTTGCCAAATTTGGTCTTCACCACCTCACGGCCTAAAAACTTGAGTTTGAACTTGAAATTTTCCTGATCAAAGAACATGTTGATCACGGTCTCATCTCCTTCTTTTAAGGTGCTAGCGTCTATTGCATTTCTTAAATGATAGAAGCTAGAAACCATATCGTGAATGTTGGGTTCTGTCTGAAAGGTTTTTATTTCATTATGCTTTTTATCATTAACAGTAGCGACACGAGCCTGCTGGTCAAAATCAATTATCTTATCTTTTGTATGTCCACCTTCATCAATCTTCCTGATAAAACGATATGGCAAGGTAGTTTGCTTGTCGATATAGGTCTCATAATAATCTTCAACCCCAAAAAAGAGCTTGGTCATTCCCGTGGTCACTCCCTTGCCTTTTACATGGTAAACCGGCTTACCCTTCAGCGTCTCATTGTTGACAGAAAGCGTAGCTTCACCGGCTTTCCACCAGCCGCTATAGCTTATGCGAAAGCGAAACCACTCCCCGTCCTTAAACGCAGCCTCCTGCGCAAAAGCTGATCCTGCGATTAAAAGCATTAAAAATATCAAGTATTTATTTTTCATAGCGACATTAGTTTAAAGCACAACAAAGACGTTGTATATCATGCTTTTACAAGAGTTGTTCCAAAAGTAGCAAAAGCTAAAAATCCCTGCTTGAATACAAACAGGGATTTTGAAATTTTATTGGCAGCATCTAAGGATTTATCTCGAT
>Ga0208029_1001063_pt1 | contig 13466 bp, 11 predicted proteins | sample MalvireepMed_s12_FD_184242 | JGI IMG/M metagenome (GOLD analysis project Ga0208029, IMG submission 184242) | Marine viral communities from the Global Malaspina Expedition - Malaspina viral metaG DeepMed_s12 (SPAdes) (version 2) | ecosystem: Environmental > Aquatic > Marine > Oceanic | place... | reverse complement strand
ATTAGACACAATCGATAATATGTTAATTGTTTCTCCTCCTAAACAAAACAAACAACTGGTTGAAGAAGTACAAACTAAAAAAGATACAGTTTTAGATTTTAATGATCTTGATATTGATTATTTAGATGAAGATTTTTTAGATAGTAAAGAAGAATTAGAGTTTACTGAATTAGATATAAATTTTTTAGATGTTAATTTTCTTGAAGATTTATTAGATATTGTAGATGCACTAGCAATAGAGGAGGAAGAAGATAAACTCAGCCAAGCTACAGGTATAAATATAGTTGGTACAGATTTAGGACAAGATAAAGACACACAAATTACAACTTTAGTTACAGGTCAAATTATTAGTTTTAGAAGAAATGTAAATCAAAATGTAAGACTAGATGTAGATGGTAGCAATGCTTATACAATTATTTTAGTACAAGATGGAGTAAGTAAAGTTATAAAAGTTAATGGAGGCGGTGACTCTACTATTACATTGAGTCAGCAATAAAAATGAAAAAAATAATTTTACCATTAATATTAATTTTACTTTTGCCATTTATTTTTAATGTTAGTTTTATAGAAATATTAAAATTAAAAACTTTTGATGCTTTAGTAAAGAAACAAGAACCTTCTGGTAATTTTGTTATTTTAAATATTACCGAAAAAAATGTTACTGATAGAGGCGGTTTTCCTTTTCCTCGACAAGATTATGCAGATATTCATGTTGAGTTATTAAATAAAGGTGCATTAGGTGTAGGTTGGGTTATCGCATTTAGTGAAAAAGATAGATTTGATGGCGATGATATATTTGCATCAGCTTTAGGTTTATCTCCCTCTATCTTAGCTATGTTTGAAAATAATAGCGGTAATTATCCAAAAACTTCAGGTACAGTTTATTTAGGAGAAGGCAAACCTTATGGAATAAAAACTCAAGGAGTTGTAGAAAATATTGATATTTTAAAAAAATCTGCAACACAAGGTATAGCAACAGCACCTGTAGACATAGATAATCTAGTTAGAAGAATACCTTTATTATTAGAAACACCTGATGGTTTTGTAAGTGCTTTTGGTACAGAAGTTTTAAAAACTTTAACCAATAGTAAAACTTATATAATAAAAACATCTACAGCAGGTATAGAAGAAATAACAGTACAAGGAATACCACCAGTAAAAACAGATACGTTAGGCAGAAAATGGATTAGTTGGGTAAATACTCCAGAAACAGATTTAGACAATATGGAAGTATTTGGTAAATTTGTTTTTGTTGGAGTTACGGCAAATGGTGTAATGCCACAAGTAGCTACGCCAATAGGCTTATTAGAGCCACATAAAATACAAGCAGCGTTATCAGAATCTTTGTTAATACAAGACAGTCCTTACATACCTGATTGGAGTTGGATTGCAGAAATATTAATATTAATAATATCAATAACTGCTATTTGGTTTGCTTTATTTTATTTTGGAATTACTGCTGGAATACTATTCACTAGTGTATTATTTTTTTTAACAGCAGGTATTGGTTATTATTTAATACAAAAAGGTATATTACTTGATGTTACATGGACTTTAATATCACAGTTTGTAGTAGCAACTGTTGCATTTTATTTAAGATTTAGAGAACAATTTAAATTACGTTTACAAATAAAAAAACAATTTGAACATTATTTAGACCCTAAACAGGTAAAACGCTTACAAGACAATCCTGAGTTATTAAAATTAGGTGGTGAGACTAAAACAGCTACTTTTTTCTTTACTGATGTTAGAGGTTTTACCGCTATGTCAGAAAAATTAAAACCTGAAGATGTTACTTATATTATGAACAAAGTTCTTACTGCTCAACAAATAGCAGTACAAAATCATGGCGGTATGGTAGATAAATATATAGGTGATGCAATGATGGCAATATTTAATGCACCTTTAGATTTAAAAGATCATGCCAAAGCTGCAGTAGATTGTGCTTTAGAAATAATTAAAAATATAAATGACTTAGCTGTTGAGTTACAAGAAGAAAGATTACCAGAAATAGCTATAGGTATAGGAATCAATACTGGTCCTGCAGCAATAGGAAATATGGGTTCTGCTACTAGATTTGATTACACGGCTATAGGAGATGCAGTAAATGTTGCAGCACGATTAGAAAGTGCCACTAAAGAAAGAAAAGTAGATTTACTAATTAGTGAATCAACAGAAAGTTTGTGTGGTTATGATCTTAAAACTTTAGAGCCTATACTAGTCAAAGGTAAAATAAGTGCATTAAAAATTTATACATATGAGTAAAATATTATTAGGTGTAGTTGGCATTTTATTTATGGCTTGTAGTTTTTTGTATTGGCAAAATTCTAGATTAGCTGAAATAAATCAAGCTTTTGAACTACGAGACAAAGAACAGAAAGCAGCAATAGAAAGCTTGCAAAATGATTTTAAATTGCAAACTGAAGGATTATTAGAATTACAATCTAAAACTCAACAGTATGAAGCAGAAATGCAACGCTATTTAGATGTATTTAAAAGGCATGATTTGAGTAAACTTGCTTTTGCTAAACCAGGTTTGATAGAACCTAGAGTAAATAAAGGAACTAAAAATGTATTTGAGAGTATTGAAGAAATCAGTCGTAATATTGATTTGCTTGATGATGGTCTACAGTTGCAGTCTAATACCGACTAAACAAGTAGAAGTTATAAGCAAACCATTAGAAAGAACTATTGTTCAACCTATATTGCCTAGAGAAATAGATTTAAAAGAACCTTATTGGTATGTAGTTTCAACTAAAAACCTAGAAGAATTTTTAGCTACTATAGAAAAAGATCAAGGCAAAGTAGTGTTTTTAGCTATGTCTGTACCTGACTATGAGTTAATGGCTTACAATACACAAGAGTTAAAGAGGTATATAAATGAACTTAAAGAAGTTGTGGTTTACTATAGAAAAGTTACTACAAATGATAAAGGGGAGTAATATGAAAATATCTGAAGAAGGCAAAGCTCTTATAAAAAAATTTGAAGGTTGTAAATTAGAAGCATACTTATGTCCTGCAGAAAGGTGGACAATAGCTTACGGCAGAATTAAAAATGTAAAAGAAGGTGACACTTGCACACAAGAACAAGCCGAAGAATGGCTCAATGAAGAGTTAGTAGAATATGAAGAGTATGTAGAAAAACTAGTAGAAGTGCCTTTATCTCAATGTCAGTTTGATGCTTTAGTAGCTTGGACTTATAACTTAGGTCCTTCTAATTTATCTTCATCTACTATGTTGAAATGTTTGAATAAAGCAGAATTTGAAAAAGTACCTTTTGAAATAAAAAGATGGAACAAAGCAGGTGGTGAAGTTTTAGATGGTCTTATTAGAAGAAGAGAAGCAGAAGCTATGTTATTTCAAGGTCAAGATTGGCATGAGGTTTAATCTATGCCATTAGCTAAATATGTTTTTAAACCAGGTATAAATAAAGAAGGTACTAATTATAGTAATGAGGGTGGCTGGTTTGATGCTGATAAAGTTAGATTTAGAAAAGGCAGACCTGAACGTATAGGCGGTTGGGTTAAAAATACAGTAAATAGTTTTATAGGCACTTGTAGGAAGCTATACAACTATAGAGCATCAAATGGTTCTAATTACACAATTTTAGGCACACATCAAAAACTTTATGCTAAAGAAGGTAATGTTATACATGATGTTACGCCTATAAGAAAAACTAGTACCAATAGTATAACTTTTGCTGCAACTAATGGCTCAAGCACAATAACAGCAACTGACTCAAATCATGGAGCAGTTAATGGCGACTTTGTAACTTTATCTGGTGCAGTTTCTTTAGGTGGACTTATAACTGCAGCTGTTTTAAATCAAGAATATCAAATAGATACTGTAACAGGTACAAATACCTATACCTTTACTGCTAAAGATACTACAGGTAGCGAAGTTACAGCTAATTCTAGTGATAGTGGTAATGGTGGTTCTGGAGTAGATGGGTCTTATCAAATTAATACAGGTTTAGATGTTTATATGCCTGGCACTGGTTGGGGTATAGATACTTGGGGTGCAGGTACTTTTGGTTCATCTTCTGATTTATCACCTTTGAATCAATTGCGTTTATGGTCAATAGATAATTTTGGCGATGACACAATAGCTGCAGTTAGAGCTGGTGGAGTTTATTACTGGGATCAATCTTCTGGTACAGGTAATAGAGCAGTCAATGCAACAAGTTTAAGTGGTGCTAGTAATGTGCCAACAGTTGTATTACAAATAATGATGTCAGATATAGATAAGCACGTTATAGCTTTTGGTTGTAATCCAATAGGTTCAAGTGCAATTGATCCTTTATTAGTAAGATTTTCTGATACTGAAAACGCAGCTGACTGGACACCGACAGCAACAAATCAAGCAGGTGGAGTACAATTATCTTTAGGCTCAACAATTATAGGAGCTTTAAGAACAAGACAAGAAATACTTATTTGGACAGATGCAGGTATTGTTTCAATGCGTTTTGTTGGTGAACCTTTTGTTTTTTCTTTTACTGAAGTTGCAACAGGACCATCTATAATATCGCCTAATGCTATGGTAAATGCTAACAACAGAGTATTTTTTATGGATCGTAATGGTTTTTATGTTTACTCAGGAACTGCAGAAAGATTGCCTTGTACAGTATTAGACTATGTTTTATCAGATATAAACTTAACTCAAGCACATAAAGTTTTTGCAGGTTCAAATGAAAACGTAAATGAAATTATATGGTTTTATCCCTCTAGCTCTAGTACAGAAATAGACCGATATGTTTTATATAACTATTTAGAAGGTGTTTGGTCTATAGGTACAACTGCAGATGATTTCGTTAGAACTGCTTGGCATGATGCACCAACATTAAATTTACCTTTAGCAGCTAGTAAAAATGATACAACTAATTTAAATTATTTATATAATCACGAGAGTGGACATGGTAACGATGGTAGTAATTTTTCTGCTTTTATAGAATCTAGTGATTTTGATCTTGCACCAGATGGCGAAAGATTTACTTTTATTTCAAAATTAATACCAGATATAGAATTTAGAGATCAACAATCTACTGCAGACACAGTTACTTTTACAATAAAAGGTAGAAACTATCCTTTAGAAAGTTTAGGAACTTTACAAACTGTTGATGTAACTCCAAGTTCTACTTTTGCAAATACAAGAACTAGAAGTAGGCAAGCAGCATTGAGAATATCCAATAGTTCTAACGACTTTGGTTGGCGACTTGGAGATTTAAGATTAGAAATAAGACCTGATGGAAAACGCTAATGGCTGATATAAAAACTATAGCTCTACCTTTACCAACTAGAGAATACGACACAGATAATGAGGCGATTACTAGAAGAGTTTTAGAACAGGCAATTGCTGATTTAAATAATAAAATAATAACTGTACAAAAAATGCAGTCACCAGTGACTAGTAAAGCATCTAAAAAACATCAGTTTTTATTAATGGGTATGAAACATGGCTGATGATTTAAAAGTATTAGGTCAATTAGACCCAGCAGCTACTACCACAACAGTCTTATATACTGTGCCAGATATGACTCAAACTACAGTCAGTTCAATAGTTGCAGCTAACAGAACAGGTTCTGCAATAACATTTAGACTAAGTGTTCATGTAGGTGGTGCAAGTGCAGATGATAAACAATTTATTTTTTATGATAAATCAGTCGCAGCTAACGACTCATTTGCCATAGTGTTAGGGATTACATTAAATCAAACAGATGTATTAAAAGTTTATACCAGTGCAGTTGATATGAGTTTTAACGTATTTGGCTGTGAAACTAAAGAGGAAAGATAATGTTTTTACCTACAGAGCATAAAATTAAACAAGGTGATACTTTGAGTGAAATAGCTCAAATGTATAATACTAATGTTGAGTATTTAGCTAAGTTAAATAATATTAAAGATATTAATAAAATTAGAGCTGGTAAAACTTTAAAACTATTTGACTTTAAAAAAGGCTCACCAACTCCTATGACAGGTAGACCTTTTGGAGAGAATCCAAAATTATTAGAATTTTTTTCAGGTTTAAATCCATTTGCGGATAACAAACCTACTACAACAAAAGAAAAATCAAAACAAACTGATAAAAAAAAATCAAGAGAAACAAAAAAAATAGATAGCGATAGTTTATTACCTATAAATATAAGACAGTTTTTTAATCCTGAACAAGATAGAACTGAAGCAGATTTATCAACAGCAGAAAAAACTGCTTTAAAAGAAGTAATTGCTTATAGTCAAAGTCCTGAAAGAGTAGCTGAAAAAATTGCAACAGGTATAAATCCTAATGTTATAGAATATAAAGATTATGAAACTACTGCACAAGGAGCACAATATGCTGATGTAGGTGGTCCTATGGGTCTTTTTGGTTTGGCTAAAAAAATACAAGACCCAAGATATAATTTAAAAACATTTTTAGGACAAGCTACAGCAATGCCTCAAGATGATGGTAGTTATAAAGTTGTAGACAAATTTGATTTTAAACCAAAAACACAAGCGAAAGGTTTGCAAAAATTTGTACAATATTTAAGCAGTATAGATGATGCAGGTATTAATCCTTATGCTCAATTAAGAAATTATATGGGTTATTACGGACCACAAGAAGGCACAGGTCAAGGCGGTGTAAGTAATATACAGTTAGCACAAGGCGGTCAAACACATAATTTTAATCAAGGTGGAAGTATGAATGAAGTACAAAAACAAGTAAAAAATATAGCTTCAAAAGGTCGTTATGGCGATTCTATGTTGATGCACGTTAATCCTATGGAAGTAAATGCCATAGCACAACAAGTGCCTTTGACAATAAATCCTGAAACAGGACAGCCAGAAGCTTTTTTACCTTTCTTAGCACCTGTTTTAGGATCAATGGCTGGTGGTGCTTTATTAGGTGGAACTGCTTTAGGAACATTAGGAGCTTCTGCTTTAGGTTCAGGTTTAGCACAATATGCTGTAACAGGCGATCTTAAAAAGGGTTTATTAGCTGGTTTAACAGGATATGGTATAGGAACAGCACTACAAGGTGCAGGAGCTGCAGCTCAAGGTGCACAAGCAACACAAGCAGCCACAGATGCAGCTACTACATTAGGCACAGATGCTGCAACTCAGGTAGCTTTAGCCGATCCAAGTTTATTAAAAACAGGAGTTCAATTAAGTCCTGATGAAATAAGCGGTATAATTGCTGGTGGAGGACCTCCTGCAGAGTTGTTAAATACAGCTGGTTTAGACCAAGTTGCTTTACAGTCTGGTCAAACAGTAAATGCTTTACAACCTACTATAAATCAAGCAGGAACTTCAGGTTTTGGAAATGTTATGGGTTCAGCAGATTATTTAGCTACAGACCCTACTCCTTTTCAAGCAGGTAAAGATGCTTTTTCAGGAGGATTTAAAGAAGGTGTAGGCAATCTTACAACAGGATTAATGCAACCAGGAGCATACATACCTGCAGGTATAGGTATGGGTGGTACAGCTGTAATGGAATCACAAGAATTGTTTGAAGAACAATTAGCAGAAGCAGAAAGAGCTAGACGAGAAGGTAGAGCAGAAATGTATAGAAATACTCCTGAACCAATTCTTTATAGTGCAGCTGGTGGCTTAACACAGTTTCAAGAAGGCGGCAGTATTCGTTCTGCAGAAGAAGGCGATTATACTGAACTGCCACAAATTTTTGCACCTGACAGAACGCCTTATCAAGTCAATCCTGATTTTATGCCAGGATTTTCGCCTGAAACAATGTACTTCAACCCATCAACTATAAGTGCACCAGCATCTAATTTATCGCCTGCAGGTTTTGGTCCTCCGATGATTACAGACACCTATGCAGGTTCTAAGGGTGGTTTTGGTGGTAGACAAGCTTCTATAGCACCACAAACTGCTATTGATCCTTTTCAAGCTTATACAGGCACAGCTCCTGAAGGTTTACAGTTTAATGAAGCACCTATACCAATGGCTATGAATACAGGCAAAGGGTTTATGGGCAAATCTTTTTCTATGCCTGCCGATCCCTTTGTTGAAAGTAATCTAGTTAGTGGTGGTAGCGGTCTGATGGGTAAATTAGCAAATCAAGTGAGAGCTCAATTACCAAAAGTAGCTGAACAGTTATCAAAAGATGATTTTAGAGCACAATATGTAAAAGATAATCCTGAACCACCTAGAGGTGGTAAAGCTGTCGGAGCAAAAAGAAGAGCAGCATATGAATCTGATTTTAATGAAGCTTATGATGACTATACAGATTTAACAACAGGTAGCCCACAAATTGTTGAATCAGCACCTATACAATATTCTAATATGCCAGGTACTATGCCTGTAGGTGGTTTTGCACCAGAACAAGAATTTATTAGTCAGCCTGCTGCACCTATAATGCCTTTAGCTACAGAATACAATTTAGCTGATTTAAGTGGAATGGATTTTTCTAATATATATCCATCTAATTACTCTGGTGGAGGTGATCTAAAACCTATACCAGCAGATAATAAAGGTTTGCCTAAATTACCTGAAAGTGTCAGAAACGAAATGGGTTATATGCAAGAAGGTGGAGATACAGAAATAGACCCATTAATTACTGAAGTTACTAAATTTATATTAGGCGAGTCTGATAACAATGAAGCTTTAAATGCCTATATAGCTAAATATGGCAATGAAGAATTTATGAAACTAAGACAACAAGTTTTAGAAAGTATCGTACCAGGTGCACAAACTGAAGGTCTTATAGAAGGCATGGGTAATGGCGGTATGGATGACGATCTTAGAGGCATGATTGGTAATAAAGAAAAAATAGCTGTATCACAAGATGAATTTATTGTACCTGCAGATGTAGTATCTATGTTGGGTGATGGCAGTTCTGATGCTGGTTCAAAAAAATTATATGAAATGATGGATCGTGTTAGAAAAGATAAAACAGGTACTACTCAGCAAGCAGACAAAATTAAAGAACAAAATATATTACCTGCATGAATCAATCATTATTAAAAGAAGAAGCAACTGAAGAATATGAAATTTCTCTTGTTCCACAAGATCAAGTAATTTTAGTTTGGGAAGGCATTGAAAAGTTAATCCAAAAATCAGCTAATCGTTCTGGTGGCAGAACGAGACCGCAAGATGTTTTAAATGATTTATTAAACAATCAGTCACAACTTTGGATAATTTTTGATACAGGTAGTTTTGAAATTATTGGTATACAAATAACACTATTTAACTTTTATCCAACTGGTAAAAAAATGTTAAATCTAGAACATACATCAGGAAAAAAAATGCAAGATTGGATAGAAAAAGGTTTAGATGTAATTACAAAATATGCTAAAGAAACTGGTTGCGATGGTTTAGAAGGTATGGGTAGACATGGACAATGGAATTGGGTCAAAAATAAAAAAGGTTGGAAAAAACCAGCTACGTTTTATGAATATAATTTTGAGGATGACGTATGAGAAGATATAAAGGCGGAGGTAGTTCAGCACCTACAGAAACTACAGTTACGCAAACTGATTTACCAGCTTATGTAGAACCTTATTTTAAAAGACTTTTACAAAGAGGTGAGGCAGAAAGCATACAAGGCTATGATCCTTATGGCGGTCAAAGACTTTCTTATTTCACACCAGATGAATTGACTTCACAAGCTATGACTAGAGGTCTAGCTCAATCAGGTACACCACAACAGTTTACTGATGCTACTAACAGATATGGTATGCAAGGCACAATAGGTTCTGGTTATCAAGCAAACTTAGCAGACTCAGGATATTCAGCAGGAAATTTAGGACAAACCTATCAAGCGGGTTCTATAGCACCACAATATCAAGCAGGCACTGCAGCTCCTGCTTATACGCCTATAAACTATGAACAAAATATAAGTAGGTTCATGTCACCTTATCAACAAAATGTAATTGATATTCAAAAAAGAGAAGCTACTAGAGCCTCTGACATTATGGGTAAAGGTATCGAAGATCAAGCAACTGCTGCTGGTAGTTTAGGTGGTTATCGAGAAGCAATTTTACAAGCAGAGCGTCAACGTAATTTAGGACAACAATTAGGTGATATACAAGCAACGGGTAGTCAGGCAGCATTTCAATCAGCTCAACAACAATTAGCTGCAGAACGTGCAGCAGGTTTAGGTGCTTCGCAATTAGACTTACAAAGATTTCAACAACAAGAAGCCGCAAGACAACAACAAGAAAGACTTGGACAAACTGGTTTTCAATTAGGGCAACAAGCTTTACAACAACAAGGTGCTCAGGAAATTAGAGCTTTTCAAGCAGGTGAGCAAGCTAGACAACAAGCTGCTAGACTAGGCTTGAGTGCTGCACAACAAAATGAAGCAGCTCGTCAAGCACAAGAAAAGTTTGGTCAATCTGCTTTTGATCTATCTAGTCGTTATAATCTGCAAGCAGCTCAAGGTTTGCAAGGTATAGGTCAAGCTACACAAGAGGATGCTTTAGGTAGAATAAGTGCTTTACAAGGTATAGGTTCGCAACAAAGAGCATTACAACAAGCTGGTTTAGATATGGGTTATCAAGATTTTTTAAGGCAACAAAATTATGCTATGAATCAATTAGGAGATTTTGGAAGTTTATTAAGAGGTGTGCCAGTACGACCAGAGCAAACTATAAGCACTTTTCAACAACAACCAGGTTTGTTTCAAACTGCTTTAGGTGCAGGTCTAACAGGTTTAGGTTTATATAGAGGTTATGGAGGATAATTATGAATCTAGTGCAATTATCAAATGAATTAGAATATCTGCCAAAAGATAAATTAGCTGAAATGGCACAGGACCCTAGTTCTATGTACCCTCCTTACTTAGTTTTAGCTGAAATACAAAGACGTACTCAAATGGAAAAAATGTATGCAGCAGCACAACCAAGACCCCAAACTACAGTGGCAGAAGAAGTGGTAAATGAATTTGCTATGACGAATCCCAATGCAGGTATATCATCTATGACAGGATCAGCTCCAACTGATAGATTCTCCCCCGAGTCAAAAGATATACCTGCTCCAGTATTAATGCAGACAGCAGCTAGTGGTGGTTTAACTGGCTATCAAAATAGAGGTCAAACCATGATAGAACAGTCTCTAGCTAATCCTCAAGAAAGAGGATTTTTTGGTAGAACTTTTGACTACATAAAAGAAAATCCAGGTAGTGCAGCATTAAATGCAGCGAGTTTAGGTTTAGTGTTAGTTCCAGGTGTAGGATTAGTATCTGCAGGTGTAAGAGGTTTGCAAGGAATAAATTATTTAAGAAAAGCAAAACAAGCTAAAGATTTATTAAAAAAAGGAGCACAAGCTACAGTAACTAGACCTAAAATTGCAACACGAGCAAATACTAATCAACCGCTTGGAGAAGCTGCAAAAAGTTTAGGTATAACAGATGATGTAACTAATTTAGGTAGGCAATTTTCTCCTTTGAGAGCAGGAACTACTGCTACAATTGGAGCAGCAGGTCTCCAAGGATTAAACTATTCTAATTCTGAAGATAAAACTCTATCTCAAATGATGCCTGATAGAGAATTAACCGCTGAAGAAAAAGAACTTTTACGTCTACAAAACAAAGCAGCTATGGCAGAAACAAAACCTGAAAGAAAGGGTTTAGATGATAGTGCTTTAGATTTAGTAGGTTTAGGTGGTCTTATTATGGGTGCTCGTAATGTATCTGAGTTAGGTAAAGGTATTTCTGATTTTGCTACTGCTAAACAAGTTGCAAGAGGCGATAAAGCACAACAAGATTACTATGCAGCTAGTGCAGCTAAAGCTCAAGAAGAAGTAGCTAATATGCCTCTTGATAGAGTTTTAACTAGTATTGATTCTTTAACTAAACAGCAAAAACAATTTTTAGATGGTGGAGATATGGAATCAGCTACTGCAATAGGATTGCAATTACAATTACTTAATCAAAGAGCTTTAGAGTTGCAAGGTATAGATTTAAAAACACAAGCTAGTATGGATAAAAACTTAATTGCATCTTTTGGAACTTAATGGAAAAAATAAATTTACCTAATGGACAGGTAATAAACATACCAGATGATATAGACCCAGTTAAAAGGTCTGAGCTAGCTGGTGCAATAAAAAGACAATATGATTTAGATATAGACAAAGTATCTATATTAGATCGTGTAGTAGATGCTCCTAAATCAGTGGCTAGAGGTGCTATAAGCACAGTTGCTTCTGTACCATTAGGTTTAGCATCAGCATTTGATATTGGTAATGATAGTGAAATAGTAAAAGGCTTACAAGGTTATCGTGATTATCTTAGAGAAGATTCTATATTTGCTTCTGATCCATCATTAAGAAATAAATACACTACCAAACTAGCTGAAGGTTTTGGTTCATTTGGACCATTTTTAGGTGCGGGTTTAGCAGGTCGTGCTTTAGCCTCAAGAGGTGTAGTAAGTCCAGCTGTAGGTACATTTGGACTACCAGCTGCATTAGCTATTCCAACAGGCATATCTGAACAAGTAGATCGTTTAGAAATAGCTAGAAACATGGGTGAAGAAGCCAATGCTGGACAAGAAGTATTATCTGAGCTTATTGGTGGTGCTATTGGTTTGACTGAAATTATTCCAATAGCTGCTTTTCTTAAAAAAGTGCCTAAATCTGCTGCTCGTAATCCTGAAATAAATGCTCGTATAACTCAAATAGCTAAAGACTTTACAACAGGTTTTGCTGCAGAGGGAGCACAAGAATCTTTAGCAAGTCTTGCACAAGACTTAACTGCTAGAGGTTTATATAGTGATACCTTGCCTATAGGAGAAAGTTTTTTTGATGAGCTAACTATAGGGGGTATTGTTGGTGGTACTGCTAAAGCTGTAATAAATAGTCTTGGTCGTAAACAAGGCATAAAAGGCGAATATGCAGAAGAAAAAATAAAACGTGAACAACAAAATAAAGCACAATTATTACAAGCAAAAAAATTCGAACAAGCACAGGAACAAGGAACACTTGCAGAAGTACAAGATACACCGCAAGTTGTTAAACCAGAACTTGTAATACCTGAAGCAACCTTACTAGAACCTGACTTAGCAGTTGTTAGTTTGCCTAACAACACCTTTTCTATTGTTGATAACAACAATACGACACAACCAGTAGTTGAAACTTTTACTAGTGAAGCTGATGCCTTATCTAAAAAAGAAGAGTTATTAACAGACTACAACAATCAAAAACTTAATCAAGAACTTAACAATCAACTTTACCTACAAGGTAATATAAATAGTGCGACTGCCTTTGAAATAGGTCAATCGTTACTAGACCCTATTGCCACTACTGTTATGCCTAACGATGTTATAGCTTTTAAAACTAAAATATCTGATAAAGCTAAACAAAAGTTTTTAGATAATAATCCCAAGCCTTTATCTTTAGAAGAAGCTAAAAATAATTTAAGTAAAAAAGAATTTAATGATTTAACTAGTTCTTTAGCTACAGCACAGTTTAAAGTTAGTGATTCAAAAGGTCCTTCTATAACTGCAGGTAAAGATAGTGTTAATACTACTCCTAAAT
>Ga0208029_1001052_pt1 | contig 13552 bp, 9 predicted proteins | sample MalvireepMed_s12_FD_184242 | JGI IMG/M metagenome (GOLD analysis project Ga0208029, IMG submission 184242) | Marine viral communities from the Global Malaspina Expedition - Malaspina viral metaG DeepMed_s12 (SPAdes) (version 2) | ecosystem: Environmental > Aquatic > Marine > Oceanic | place... | reverse complement strand
GTTGATGGCGAGAGACTATTTCGAGTTTTATCTAATTTTATTACAATCAAATATGAACATCAAGGAAACGAAGAAGAGTATAATCCAAGCTGGGCACAGAGCAGTTGAAGAGCTGATTAAAGTAGCGAAGGAAGCAATCGTTGATTCAGACGATGATATATCAGCAGATAGACTTAAGAATGCCGCGGCTACTAAAAAATTAGCTATATTTGACGCATTTGAGATACTTAACAGAATTGAAGAAGAAGAAAACCTGCTTGAGGGTAAAGCACCTGAAGAGAGAAAGGAAAAGACTTTTAAAGGATTCGCAGAAAGTAGGTCTAAATAAAAAAATATGAGAACACGCAAGTACATGCATGGTAAAAAAAGAAGAGCTTCTCCTTTACGCCAAGATGAAAAGAAAATATACGAATCTGTTGTACCAGCAGAAGTCCAGAAGGCAATCTTAACACCGGGAAAAAAAGTATATACCCAGAAAGATAAAAAAAATTGGGAAAAAGAAAGTAAAAAACTAATAAAGCAAGGTCAAAAAGCATTACTTCCTGAAAAGAAAACAACTCACACGCCTAAAATACCTTTAGGTGGAGTAGCTGGAATGATGTTAATACCTAAGAGCGCTGGAAAAGGATCTAATGTTATAGACCCAAAAACAGGAAAAAATAAATATACTGGAAAAACAGAATATACTCCTTTTTAAATTAAATTAAATTAAATTAAATGTACGAGCAAAGTTTAGTTAAGACAGTTGAACCTGTTAAGAAAACTACTATCAGTAGACTTAACAAAGGTAAGAAGTGGAAATACGGTTACGATAAAGAACACGATATTATAGTGTTATCTCAAAACGGTCAGATAGGTGAGATAATAGAAATACAAGGGCTAGTTATTGCGCTACCAAAAGCTCCTAAAGAAGTATACAAAGATCCGAAGAACAAATGGGTGAAATTCGAGTATCCCAAGGAGTTAAAAAGAATTAAAAATATATTCGATTGGAGAAACTATCCGGAAAGCAGTAAAGAAAAATGGTACGATTACATAGACGAAGAGTTTAAAAGAAGGGAAGAAGGATTCTGGTTTATGAATAATGGTAAACCAACCTGGATAACAGGTACGCAGTACATGTACTTACAGTGGAGTAAGATTGACGTAGGTGCTCCAGACTTTAGAGAGGCAAACAGATTATTTTATATATTCTGGGAAGCTTGTAAAGCAGATAAAAGATGTTACGGAATGTGTTACCTTAAAAACAGACGTTCTGGATTTTCTTTCATGTCATCAGCAGAAACAGTTAACTTAGCCACCCTAGCGAGTGATAGTAGATATGGAATATTATCTAAGTCTGGTGCTGATGCTAAAAAAATGTTTACAGACAAAGTAGTTCCTATATCAATTAACTATCCTTTCTTTTTTAAACCTATTCAAGATGGTATGGATAGACCGAAATCAGAATTAGCATATAGAGTTCCAGCTAGTAAGTTTACAAGGAAAAAAATTACGGCTAATGAAAAGCTTGAGGACATTAAAGGTTTAGATACAACTATTGACTGGAAAAACACTGGAGACAATAGTTATGATGGTGAAAAACTAGCTTTATTAGTTCATGATGAATCTGGTAAGTGGGAGAGACCTGATAATATTTTAAATAACTGGAGAGTTACAAAAACATGTTTACGGTTAGGTAGTAGAATTATTGGTAAATGTATGATGGGCTCAACTTCAAATGCTTTAGATAAAGGTGGAGAAAACTTTAAAAAATTATACAATGCCTCAGATGTCACAAAGCGAAATAGAAATGGTCAGACAAAGTCTGGCTTATACTCTTTGTTTATCCCAATGGAATGGAACTATGAAGGATTTATTGACGAGTTTGGAGTTCCAGTCTTTACTACTCCTGATATCGATAGACTCACACCAGACGGTGAACTAATAGATGTAGGTGTAATAGATAACTGGCAAAACGAAGTAGATGGTTTAAAAGATGACCAAGATGCTTTAAACGAGTTTTATCGCCAGTTTCCAAGAACTACAGAGCACGCGTTTAGAGACGAGACTAAAAATAGTATATTTAACTTAGTTAAAATATACGAGCAGATAGACTACAACGAGGAGATGTCAAACACTCTTGGTATTACTACGGGTAATTTTCAATGGGTTAATGGAATCAAAGATTCTCAAGTAATATTCTACCCAGATCCAAAAGGAAGATTTAAAGTAAGTTGGGTTCCGCCTCAACAACTACAAAACAAAGTTGTACTTAAAAACGGTATCAAATATCCTGGTAACGAACACATGGGAGCTTTTGGTTGTGATAGTTACGATATATCAGGTACAGTAGATGGAGTTGGATCAAAAGGAGCCTTGCACGGTTTAACGAGATTCAGCATGGAAGACGCTCCGGCTAACAGTTTCTTTTTAGAATACTTGTCTAGACCACCAACGGCAGAGATGTTCTTTGAGGACGTTCTAATGGCTTTGGTATTTTACGGGATGCCTATACTCGCAGAGAACAATAAACCTCGTCTCTTGTATTATCTGAGACGTAGAGGGTATAGAGGGTTTAGTATGAATAGACCTGATAAGTTGTGGAACAAACTATCTGTTGCGGAGAAAGAAGTGGGTGGTATACCTAACTCTTCAGAAGATATTAAACAAGCTCATGCTGCGGCGATCGAGATGTATATACAAGATCACGTTGGAATGAAACGAGATGGAACGTTTGGAGATTTATACTTTAATGAGCTACTAAACGATTGGGCGGGGTTTGATATAAACAAAAGAACAAAGCATGATGCGTCAATAAGTTCTGGTTTAGCTGTTATGGCTAACAATAGACATTTATATAGACCTAACGCTAAGGTTGAAAAACAACCACTAAATATAAACATTTCCAAGTATACTAATACCGGAAGTAATTCACAAATAATCAAATAATAAATATGGCAGAGTCTGGCATTAAAAGTTATTTCCCGAGTCAAACTGTAAGTGATGCTGAGAAGCTGAGCTATGATTATGGTTTGAAAGTAGGTAAAGCAATAGAGCAAGAGTGGTTTAACGACAGTAGAAATAATAGTAAATATAGATCTAATCATGCTGATTTTCACAATTTAAGACTATACGCTAGAGGTGAACAGTCTATACAAAAATATAAGGATGAGTTATCTATAAACGGTGATTTGTCCTATTTAAATTTAGACTGGAAGCCAGTTCCAATTATATCTAAGTTTGTTGATATAGTTGTTAATGGTATGGCTGAAAGAATTTATGATATAAAAGCGTATTCTCAAGACCCATACGGTTTAAAAGAAAGAACTGATCACGCAGAGGCCATGCTTTCTGATATTAGCATGAGACGGTTCAATGCTCTTACAGCTTCTTTTGGCATGGACACCACAAGAAGCAACGAGAGTGATTTACCAGAAACCCCAGAAGAAGTAGAACTTCACATGCAGCTTAATTACAAGCAAGCGGTTGAAATAGCTCAAGAACAAGCTTTAAACGTTTTGTTTGACGGAAACAATTACGAGTTAATAAAGAAAAGGTTTTATTACGATTTAGCTGTTCTTGGTATAGGTGCTGTAAAAACAAACTTTAACACATCAGAAGGAGTTACTATAGATTACGTTGATCCAGCAAATTTAGTATACTCATACACAGAATCCCCTTATTTTGAAGATATTTATTACGTTGGTGAGGTAAAAACTATTCCGGTAAATGAGCTAGCAAAACAATTTCCTCATTTATCCGAAAGCGATCTTGAAGATATAATGAAAAACAAATCTTACAATAGATCTAATTACAACTCTAGACATAACTACGATAAAGAAGACAATAACACTATTCAAGTTTTATATTTCAACTATAAAACTTACATGAATGAAGTTTATAAAATAAAAGAAACAAAAACTGGAGCTGAAAAAATAATACCAAAAGATGATTCATTTAATCCACCGCAAGAAAAAGAAGGTGGATACAGTAAAGTGCTGAGATCTATTGAGTGCTTGTATGATGGTGCTATGATTTTAGGTACAAGTAAATTGCTTAAGTGGGAAATGGCTAAAAATATGATGCGTCCTAAAAGTAATTATACTAAAGTTAAAATGAATTACTCTATTGTAGCGCCTAGATTATACAATGGTAAAATAGATTCATTGGTAAAACGTGTAACTGGTTTTGCTGATATGATTCAATTAACGCATTTAAAAATACAACAAGTGTTATCAAGGTTAACTCCTGATGGTGTTTATTTAGATGCTGATGGTTTGGCTGAGATAGATTTAGGTAACGGTACAAACTACAGTCCGCAAGAAGCTTTAAACATGTTCTTCCAAACTGGCTCGGTAATTGGTAGGTCATTCACCTCAGAAGGTGATATGAATCCAGGTAAAGTACCTATTCAAGAAATTACATCTGGATCTGGCGGAAACAAACTACAAGCTCTTATAGGTAATTACAATTATTATCTACAAATGATAAGAGACGTAACCGGGCTCAACGAGGCTAGAGATGGTAGCACTCCGGATAAAAACGCTTTAGTTGGTGTTCAGAAAATAGCAGCAGCTAACTCAAACACAGCAACAAGGCATATACTACAGGCAGGTTTATTTTTAACCGCCGAAACAGCTGAGTGCTTATCTTTGAGAATATCTGACATTATAGAGTACTCTCCAACTAAAGACGCTTTTATAGAATCTATAGGTGGTAGAAACTTATCTACTTTAGAGGAACTTAGTAAAATGCACTTGTATGATTTTGGAATATTTTTAGATTTAATGCCTGATGAAGAAGAAAAAATGTTATTAGAAAATAACATACAAGCAGCGCTACAACAGGGTAACATAGAGCTAGAAGACGCCATTGATCTTAGAGAGATACGTAACATTAAACTAGCTAATCAATTGCTAAAAATAAGAAGATCTAAAAAAGAAGAAAAAGATAGACAGCTTCAGTTAGAAAATATTCAAGCTCAAGCAGATTCTAATGCTCAGGCCGCTCAAGCCGCCTCCCAAGCTGAAATACAAAAAAATCAAGCCTTAGACCAAAGTAAAGCTCAGTTAGAGCAAATGAAGGCTGAGTTAGAGGCTGCTAAAATGCAGCAAGAGGTTATGCATAAAAAAGAGTTGATGGCACTAGAGTTTGAGTATAGCATGCAACTTAAAGGTGTTGAGGTTGGTGGCATGAAAGACAGGGAAAAAGAAAAAGAAGATCGTAAGGACGAAAGAACAAAAATACAAGCAACACAACAATCAGAAATGATTGACCAAAGAAACAGTGGAAAACCACCTAAAAACTTTGAATCCGCAGGTAATGATATACTAGATGGAGGGTTTAATTTAGGTGCGTTTGACCCTAGTTAAAATTATTAATTATTATTATATTATATTATGGAAGAAGAAAATGAAAAAGTAGTCGAAGAGATTACACAAGAAACGACTAAACAAGTCGACGAAAGTAAATTTGAATCTGCTGGAGATGACAGCGTTGTAAAAGTAGATTTAAGCAAACCAATAGAACCAGAGCAAGATGAAGTTAAAGAAAATAACGCTGACAACAGCGGAGTGGTTGCAGAGTCTGAAAATGCCGAGCCCACACAAGAACAAAAAAAAGTACAACCGGAAACTGAAACACAAGAAACTCCAGCATTAGAAGAAATTACTGAAGAAGAAGTTGAAGAAGTTGAAGAACAGATTGAAGAGGCTGTAGCAGAAGCTGAGGCTACTGGAGAGCCATTACCAGAAAATATCCAAAAGTTAATAGACTTTATGGATGAAACTGGAGGTGATTTAAGTGATTATGTTAAGCTTAACCAAGATTATTCACAACTAGATGATACTAGTTTACTACACGAATATTACAAGCAAACAAAACCTCACTTAAACAATGAAGAAATTAACTTCCTTATGGAAGACACGTTCTCATTCGACGAAGATATAGACGACGATAGAGATATACGTAGAAAGAAATTAGCGCTTAAAGAGCAAGTTGCCAGCGCTAAAAGCCACTTAGACGGGCAAAAGTCTAAATACTATGAAGAGATTAAAGCTGGAAGCAAACTCACGGGTGAGCAACAAAAAGCAATTGATTTCTTTAATAGATACAACAAAGAGTCAGAAGAAACTCAAAAAACAGTTAAAACAAACTCTGATATTTTTACACAGAAAACAAATAATGTTTTTAACGACAATTTCAAAGGTTTTGAATATAACGTCGGTGACAAAAAATACAGGTTTAATGTAAACAATGCTGAAGAGGTTAAAAACACTCAGAGCGATATAAGCAATTTCACCAAAAAGTTTTTGGATAAGAACTCTGCTTTAAAAGACGCTAAGGGTTATCATAAATCTCTATATACAGCAATGAACGCAGATGCTGTTGCAAAACACTTTTACGAACAAGGAAAAGCTGACGCTGTGAAAAATAGCGCTGCTACATCTAAAAACGTAAATATGAACCCAAGACAAAGTCATGGAGTTATAGATGCGGGAGGAGTTAAGGTAAGAGTGTTAGGCGAAAGCTCTTCTGATTTTAAGTTTAAAATTAAAAACAATAAATTTAAAAAATAATTAAAAAAACAAAATTATGGCAATTACAAATGGTCCTTTGTTAAATAGTGTACCTGCTCCACAGCAACAAACACTAGTAACAAACTACTTAGATTTCAACCAAGATATGGGTTGGGCTCAACAATATTTACCAGACCTAATGGAGCAAGAGGCTGAAGTTTTCGGACCGAGAACTATTTCAGGTTTCTTATCACAAGTTGGGGCTGAAGAAGCGATGTCTGCTGATCAAGTTATTTGGTCTGAACAAAGTCGTTTACACCTTTCTTATAAAGGTCACATCCACCACGTTACAACAAATGGTGGTCAAATTGATATCGATTCTGATATTGATGAAGCTTCTGGTTTTACAGCCACTAAGCACGGTATTAGAATTAATGATACTGTTATCGTTGCTAATTCTCAAGGAGTAGTTAAATGTTTAGTATCAGCTGTTAGTGGTGCTAGAATAGACGTTAAGCCTTTTGAAGCTGCTTCTTTAAACGCTGCTGGTATAACTAGCACTGGTACTTCAAAAGAAACAACTATATTAGTTTATGGTTCTGAGTACGCAAAAGGTGTTGGTTATAACCAAAAAGGTGCTGCTTCTACAGTAGAATCAAGAGGTGCTAACGAACCAGATTTTAAAACTTTCAGCAACAAACCAATTATAATGAAAGATTACTACGAGGTATCAGGTTCTGATACAGCTAGAATTGGTTGGGTTGAAACTACTGGTGAAACTGGTCAATCAGGTTACATGTGGTACTTAAAAGCTGAAGCTGATACAAGAGCTAGATTTACTGATTACTTAGAAATGGCAATGTTAGAAGGTGAAAAAGGTTTAGATGCAACTGCTGAAACTGCTGTTGATGATTTCCTTTATGGTGCTGATGGTGGTGAGAGAGTTGGTACTGAAGGTTTATTCGCTGCCATTACATCTAGAGGTAATATTACTTCTGGTGTTACTGGTGTTAATGCTGCAACTGATTTAGCTGAGTTTGACGCTATCTTAGCTGAGTTTGACAAGCAAGGTGCTATTGAAGAAAACATGATGTTTGTAAACAGAGCTACTTCGTTAGCAATGGATGACATGTTGGCTTCTATGAATTCTTACGGAGCTGGTGGTACTTCTTACGGGGTATTTGATAACTCTGAAGATATGGCATTAAACTTAGGTTTCTCTGGTTTCAGAAGAGGTTCTTATGACTTCTATAAGTCTGACTTCAGATACTTAAATGACTTAGCAACAAGAGGTGGTATTAATGCTGCAGCTGGTGCAAATGCGATTAGAGGGGTTATTGTTCCTGCTGGAACTTCAACTGTTTATGATCAAATGCTAGGTAAAAACTTAAAGAGACCATTCTTACACGTTAGATACAGAGCTTCTCAAACTGACGATAGAAGAATGAAAACTTGGGTTACTGGTTCTGTTGGAGCTGCTACATCTGCTTTAGATGCAATGCAAATCCACATGTTATCAGAAAGATGTTTAGTTACACAAGGTGCTAACAATTTCATGATGTTGAAATAAGCACTTATTATATTAAAGACCGGGGCTTCGGCCTCGGCCTTTTATTTTATTAATTTATATTATATTATATTATGGCAAAAAAACAAAAAACAAAAAAGGTTGTAGAACCTTTAATAGAAAAAGACTTTGAAGAAGTTATGGTGGAAACACCTATGGTTGAAGAACCAAAAGCAAGAGAAAGAAAAGTACCGTCTAATGAGTGGGAAATAAAAGATAGAGTTTATTATTTAAAAGGAAGAGCAAAACCTCTATCTAGATCAATTAAAGCTACTAATATTTATTATTTTGACGAAGAAAAAGGTTACGAAAGAGAACTAAAGTATTGTCAAAATCAAAAAACACCGTTTGTTGACGAAATGAAAGGAGACCAAAGACTAGAACACATTATATTTAGATCTGGAAGTTTATTTGTTCCAAAAAACCAACAAACTTTACAAAAGTTGTTAAGTTTATATCACCCTCATAAAGATCAAATTTATCACGAGTACAAACCAGCAGCATTGGCAGCTGATGAAATTGACACTTTAAACATGCAGGTAGACGCGTTGGTTGCGGCTAGAAATATTGACATAGACATGGCTGAAGCTATTATGCGTGTAGAGAAAGGTTCTGAGGTGTCTAACTTGAGTTCTAAGGAACTTAAAAGAGATTTACTAGTATTTGCTCGAAACAACCCTAAACTCTTCTTAGAGTTAGCGGATGATGAAAATGTAATGCTAAGAAACTTTGGTATTAAAGCTGTTGAAAATGGGATACTAAGATTATCTTCTGATCAAAGAAACTTCTTATGGGGTTCTAACGGAAGAAAGTTAATGGTTATACCATTTGACGAGCACCCATACACTGCACTAGCGCATTGGTTTAAAACTGATGAAGGTATGGAAATCTTTTCTAATATTGAGAAAAGATTAAATCAATAACAAAATAATATGGTTGCCCTTCGGGGCAGCCATTTATTAAAATTTAATTTTATGGAAAACAAATCAAAGGGTCTTGGAGACTCAATAGAAAAATTCACAAAAGCAACTGGAATACACAGTTTGGCTCAAGCAAGTGCAAAACTACTTGGAAAAAAGGGTTGTGGTTGTGGAAAAAGAAAGGATACTTTAAATAAAAAGTTTCCTTATAAAAAATAAAAAATAATTATGGTACTTATAGATACGGTTTATCAAAGAGTTTTAGCGTTAGCCAACAAGGAGCAAAGAGGATATATAACTCCTCAAGACTTTAACTTATTTGCTAACTTAGCTCAAATGGAAATATTTGAACAGTACTTTTACGACTTAAATCAATTTAGTAGAATTCACGGTAACGACACTGTTTACTCTGATATGGTTAGCTTGTTAGAAGAAAAAATACAAATGTTTGAAGAGTATATGACACCAGCTGACACTAATCCGTTTATAGACGCTGCAGACAGTACCAGTAAAACATACCTGTTAAACGCCTTTCCTTTAATAGACGTGTATAGATTTGACCAGCTACACCTTAATGATAAAAGAGTTGAAATACTTAACAACAAAGATTTTAATAGATTTTCTAGATTTAATGCTAACGACGCTCCTTTATATAAAGCCACTACCGATAGACCTGTAGCAACAATATCTAAATCTTCAACAGACACAGAGTTTAGGCAGATATCTTTAAGTCATGCTGGTAGCTTAGCTATATCGTATATTAGAGTGCCAGCAAGGGTTAATTGGGGTTTTACCGCTATAGGTACTGATTCTTTTTATGATCCAACTATATCTAATAACTTTGAATTACATGAATCTGAGCAAGCTGAATTGACTTATAGAATACTAGTTTTAGCCGGCGTGTCAATTCAAAAGCAAGACGTAACGCAGGTCGCAGCCGGAATGCAGGGAGCAGCGGTTCAACAAGAAAAAAAATAAATAAATGGGATTAATAAACAGCACAGATCAACAATATTACGTTGGAGATGATTTTGGAAATTATCAATTTGTTTCACTAGAAGCTATTATCAATCAATTTATGATTGCTTACGTTGGAGAGCAAAAAATTATATCTAAAGTAAAAAGATCTGACGTAGCGTTTCACGCTCAAAGAGCTTTAGCAGAATTATCTTTTGATACTTTTAAATCGTTTAAATCACAAGAAATATCAGTTCCAGCTTCGCTTCAAATGATATTACCTCAAGACTACGTAAACTACACTAAAATTAGTTGGGTAGATTCTTCTGGTATTAAACATCCTATATATCCAACAACTAAAACTTCAAATCCTACTTCGATATCTCAAGATTCAAATGGAGAATACCTTTCTATTATAAGTGGTTTTAAAGAGGGTTTAACTACAGATGAAACAAATATTACTTACGCTAGTACAATAGCGCATGATACCACTAACAGTCAAGCTGACTTTACTGCAGCAGCTCAATTTGATCAGTTAAACTGGAACAACGTAAACAACTTTGAGGTTGGTAAATATTACACGTTGACTTACACTATAAGTAATGTGCCTTACTTAGATCCAATTTCAACAGCGGTAGTTGCACAAGTAAAACCCAGAATAATTGACAACTTTGATAATTATGTTGATTTTACTGCACAATCAAAAAACGGAACATATACTCAAACAGTAGTACTTGGTGTAAACAATTTAGCTTTAAACCACGAAAATAGATTTTATTTTCAAGTTTCCACTATCACAGCATTTACTGGTAGCATATCAAACGTTAAGCTAGTAGAAAATGTTAATTTAAGTGTTGATAACGGTGGTTTAAACTCAGAATCATCAACTTGGTCAAGTTACAAATCTCAAACTCCTTCTGAAAATAACAACGATAATTATGAAGATGATACTTATTGGCCGCTAGAGGGAACAAGATATGGCTTAGACCCTCAACACGCTCAAACAAACGGCTCTTTTTATATAGATCAAAATTCAGGAAAAATTCATTTTAGCTCTAATATTAGTGGAAAAACTGTAATATTAGATTATGTAAGTGATAATCTTGGTAGTGACAATGAGATGAGGGTGCATAAATTTGCAGAAGAAGCTATGTACAAGTGGATAGCTCATGCTGTGTTATCTACAAGGGTAAACATTCCAGAGCAATTGGTTATGAGGTTTAAAAAAGAAAGGTTTGCTGAGGTTAGAAAAGCAAAATTAAGATTATCAAACATTAAACTAGAAGAATTAACTCAAATTTTAAGAGGTAAATCAAAACAAATAAAACACTAGTACATGCCAGAACTTAAGCATCATTTCGCCGGTGGTAAAATGAATCTAGATCTTGATGAAAGACTAGTTCCCAACGGAGAATACAGAAAAGCATTTAATATTCAAGTTTCATCTTCAGAGGGGTCCAACGTTGGTGTTTTACAAAACCTACTTAGTAACGAGAAGGTATTGGGGCAAAGTAATACTATTGAAAACGAAAACGTTGTTTACCATTGTATAGGTTCTATAGCAGAAGAAAAAAACGATGCTTTATATTGGTTTGTTAAACCAGAAGTTGGATCGTTATTTGCATATACTGATTTCTTCAACTTTAACCCAACTTCACCACAATTAACAACTTATCCAGTTGACAATCTTTTTGATTGGACACCTTACACCGGAACTGGTTTTAGCCAAAGGGTAAAAACCCTAGTGGGTCAAGACATGATAATACAATATGTAAGAGGAGCAGTTAGACCTGTTGTTGTAGATCAATTTGAAGTTGTTTGTGGTAATAAAGACTCGCAACACAGTTTGCCTACTTATCCATCCGGTGGTAATCCTTGGGAAACAAACGGGGAAATAAAAATGGAACTTTATGTCGACGCGTGGAATGCGGTGGAAGTTGGTTGGAATCTAGAGGGTTACACAAAAGGAACCGCTACCGATGGTTCAAGTTCTCAACTTACGCCAACTTCAAATATTGAAATAACTTCTAAATATATAGATGATAATGGTGATTATTATATTGGATTAAAAAACACATACAATTTTTCACCACCTATTAATACCTCTTTTAATTCTTTATATAACGATATATCTAACTTTGGCGCTGGTCCACAGGGTTTTGTAAAAGCTTTTTATTTTAAAAACAACACCCCAGCTCTTAATTTTAGAAGAGTTAAACATATAACTGGTGTGAACGTGATAGATGATATGATGTTTTGGACGGATGGTTATGATGAACCTAAAAAAATAAATATTACTAGGTCCATAAATGGTACAGAGTATGACGCATCGCTTCCTACCTACTTGTTAAACGACGCAAGAAACATAGATAAATTTGATAAAATTAGACTAGAAAAAGACCACGTCACTGTTATTAAAAAATCCCCTAATAATCCACCTGCCTTACAACTAGTAACTGGAAGAGAGATAAAACAAACTGTTATTACCATATCTGGCGTTCAACACTTGTTGTTTGAGTCATACGCTGGAGTCTTTAACACTGGGGGTAATCACCCAACCACTCAGACAGATGACATTGTTTGGCTTGACGTGAGCGGTAGTGGAACGCAAGACACGAGTGTTAGAAATTTAAGTGGTGTAATGCCAGGCTCAGAGTTTCTTTTAAATATAACGGAAAACTCAGAGGGTATAAGTACCGCTACTGATCATTTAACCTTTAAATGGGATATTGGTGACACCGTTGTTTTTAAAGAGTTTGATCAAACTAACACTGACCAACCACCATTGCCGTTAACAGATTACTCTATAAAAGGCGAAATAATTAGTATGAGTAATTCTTCTGCTAATTCTACTCCAACAAACACGCTACAAGTAACAATAAGAGTTTCTGAGGTAAGTGAAACGCCTGCTGTTGCTAGTGATATCTCAAATGGTGAGTTAAGGTATGTTATTGATAAGTTTGATGAGGATAAAAACATTTTTGAGTTTAAATATCCTAGGTTTGCTTATAGATACAAATATGAAGACAATGAGTACTCTCACTTTTCGCCATTTACAGAGCCAGCGTTTATTCCCGGCGCACTTGATTATCATCCAAAAAAAGGTTGGAACTTGGGTATGGCAAACAGAATAGAGTACATAGTAGTTAAAAACTTTAAGCCAGACGATATACCGCTTGATGTTGTTGAGGTTGATATTTTATATAAAGATGATTTATCGCCAAACATTTACGTTATTGACACGATAAAAGCAGATGCCCAGAAAGACATATTAACAGCAAATTGGGCAGATAACCATCCTTTAGGTATTAATTTTGGACCGGGACAACCTATAAACTACTGGCAGTTAAACGCGTATAAAATAACAGACGAGCAAATAAAATACGTTTTGCCTTCAAACCAACTTTTACGAATATATGATAACGTTCCTAGAAGAGCTAACGCTCAAGATATTACTGGTAATAGAATTGTATATGGTAATTATTTACAAAACTTTGATTTAATTGCAGCAGAGTTTGGTAACCCATCGTTTAACCCTAGTATTATACACTCTATAATAGATGGTAGTGCTGACTTTGGTTGGAGTGGAATTTTTGGTACGTATGAGC
>Ga0208029_1001050_pt1 | contig 13594 bp, 29 predicted proteins | sample MalvireepMed_s12_FD_184242 | JGI IMG/M metagenome (GOLD analysis project Ga0208029, IMG submission 184242) | Marine viral communities from the Global Malaspina Expedition - Malaspina viral metaG DeepMed_s12 (SPAdes) (version 2) | ecosystem: Environmental > Aquatic > Marine > Oceanic | place... | reverse complement strand
CTCTGGGAGTGGAAAACAGGGTTCACCGGCCCTAACTAATACTAGCACTATTGATGTGGAACACAAGAAACTACCCGAACAACCTCTTTAGGAACCCAGGTTTACGACTGACCAAGAACGGGCGCATCACTTCTGATGTTTCACCGAGGCTATCGTGTACGTCGGCAAAGCCTTTCACCGCCGTTGATAAAATTCGGGCAACCTCGTCATTAATCTGCGAGGTGGGCTCCATCAGAAGCCGCTTCCCAAACTTAGCGGCCAGCCCTGCAACCTCTTCCGCCAAGTCTTCTAGCATCTTCATTGCTGACTCGACGGATTCAAGGTCCTTCTTGTACATGTAGTATTCATTACGGCTTAGCTTCCCCTGGCTTACAACCGGACTAGCCACCCGGTTCCCGGTGTTGGCTTTCAGATTAATAGTTGTCATTCCCCACCTCTTTCTCAATAACGAGATTTAAAAAATCTCTATCAGCGCGGCTTGGCCCTTCAGTCTTAGCGACCTTCGGCAGGGTTGCCCCAAGTGCTGCCATCACTAGCCTTTCCGACCGCCAAAGAGCCCCCGCCGTTAATCCGGCGACTAGAACCATGGCCATTAGAACCCCAGGCCAACGCCTTCTGTGATGTGGTACAGAGTATCTCATTATTTCCACCTCTCCCTTAAGTTACGCCCTATGGCGTGTATTTTAGTTGACGAGCACTATTAGCCCGTGGTAAAGTTTCCGTAAGGCTAACAACTAACGTATGGGAGTGCAAGTTTATGAGTGAAGAAATTAATGACCGGCTAGAGCGTCCGGGTTCTAGTATGGTTTACGACATCGTTGTTACCGGTGGCCAAGAGGCTTATGAGAAGCTGGTCCTCAAGATTCCAACGATAGTAAATGATTATATGGAACGGGGACTTCGCTTTGAATTGCCATCTATGCAATGGGCCGCTGATGATAACGGTTGGGAATTCACCAAAGCGGAAACCATAAGGTGGGAACAGGACGGGGTTCCGTATCGTGATACCCCTGATTTCTGGATTGAGTCGATGGGGAGGAAAATCCTGGTTGAGGTTAAGACCCACAATCAATGGATTCGTGAGCAATACGGTGACGAGCACTCAGAGGATGTACCTGATAGGGTATTCGTTCAGTGCCAGATGCACTGTGAGGCGTGGGACACGGAAGAGTGCCGTGTTGTGGCTAGTTTCGGTGGGGAAAAGCCAGAGGTATTTTTTGTTTACCGTGACCGTACCGCCTGGAAGAACATCCACAAAGCATGTGTAGCATTCTGGCACGACCACGTTCTAACCAAGATACCGCCGCCACCAGTCGAGGCTTCCAAGTACCCCCGGTTACGTGACGAGAACATGCTTGTGGCTACAGAGGAACACCTAGCCAAGCACAATCGCCGCGATGAAATCATTGGGTTGATTAGAGGGTTGACTGACGAAAAAAAGGAAATTGACGAATGGTTTAAAATCGCCATCGGGGAAAATGTTGGAATTCAAAATGACGCATTGCGGTACACATTGAAGGCAAGCAAGGCTAAACAGGTTCTCGACCACAAAGGGCTAATCCACGAGATGAACCCTGACCCCGAGCTAATAGCAAAGTATACAAAAACCGTTGAAGGTAATCGCATTTTGAGAAGCCTAAAACCAAAGGTGGTGAAGTAATGGCTAGCAATAAAAAGTGTAAAGAATGCGGCGAAGACTTGAACGATGACGACCGGCGATGGGTGGCAAAACACACCTTATATTGCCGTGAGTGCGTCTGTGAGCCAGTGTTTAAAGCAATGACTGCCTTGCATAGTGAAGAAAAAGTAGCACGGGCTAAAGCAGCCGAAGGGAAGGAAACCGAGTAATGGCAAAAAATAAAAACTCAGCAAAAGAATTGGTAGAATTTTTAGAATCCAAAAGCCTAGAGGTTGCGAAGGTAACACCAGCGAACCGTTCCGTTGAGGAAATGGTGAAGATGGCGGTCATTGCGGTAACTGATAGCCCAAAGGTTTTAGAGTGTTCCTCCGTCTCTATCTATCGTTCGTTTATGCAAACGTGTCAGATGGGTCTATCCCTTAGCCCTATCCTAAACGAGGCACACCTTATCCCTTACGGTGGAACGTGTACGCTTCAAGTGGGGTACCGGGGGTGGATTAAACTGGCCAAGCAATCGGGTGAAGTTCAAGACATCTACGCCGAGGTTGTTTGTGAGAACGATTCTTTCAAAGTAATTAAGGGTCTGTCTCCAGATTTGCAACATGAGATAGCGACAACACAGCGGGGTGTACCCACCCACGTTTATGCGGTTGCACTTTTCAAGAGCGGCTATGCACGATTCGAGGTTGTCCCTTGGTCCGACATTGAAAAAGCCAAGCAGCTCTCTAAGCGCGGTGGAAAAGTAAACCCCGCCTGGGCAATGTGGGAAACGGAGATGGGGAAGAAGGTGGCAATCAAGCGCCTTGTCAAAACTTTGACACTCGGTGAAAACCTAGCCCGAGCCGCAGCAATTGAACACAAGGCTAACGATGGGATTTTTATAGACCCCGAGGTAGATGACCTAGAAGACTTTATCGAAGCGACCACGGTTGTGGATGGCGAAATTGGGGAAGTCCCCGAAATCCCTAAATCCCTAAAGGAACGGCTGGCCCATGTCCAAGATGGTTGATTGGGCCTTGCAATATGCTGACGAGGGCTTTGCGGTTTTCCCGCTGCATTCCATAAGCGCTGGTCAATGTACCTGCAAAGCTAAGAAGGATTGCAGTAGTCCGGGGAAGCACCCCCACTGGGGGGAGAAGACACTTCGGCGCGGCGTGAAGGACGCAACGGTAGACCCCAAACAAATCAAAGCTTGGTGGAAGCACTGGCCGAACGCAAACATCGGGATTGCAACGGGCCGGATTAGCGGGGTCGTCGTCATAGATATCGATGGGCCAGATGGAGAGAAGAGCATAAAAGAGTTAGAACGCCAGTGTGGCAAATTGCCCAAGACGCTAAGAGCACAGACGGGGAAAGGCGCACACCTATTTTTCCGTAGTGGTGGACATGAGTATAAGAACCGGACGGCCATTTATCCGGGGGTAGATATTCGTGGCGACGGTGGCTATGTGGTCGCCCCCCCGTCTGTGCATATCGCAGGAAGGCGCTACCGCTGGTCTAATGAAGGGTCACCAGTAGACCCCCCGTTGTGGGTCCGAATGATTCTAACCCCAAGGGTCGAGCCCCAGATTTCTGAGCCACAGGTAAGGTTGAATCCGCCTGGAGAGGATGACCCCTTGCTTCCCTCAATGGTGCGGCCCATCCCTGAAGGTGGGAGGAGTAACAAGTTGTTCCGCATAGCGCTGCGGTGGGCGAGGTACGAGAACAAAACCCCACGGGAGGTTCTTCAATTGCTTACGGAGACAAATAAAACGAAGTGCAGGCCCCCGATTGGAAAAAGCGAATTGCGGTCAATTTGTAGGAGTGCCTGTAGAACAGCTAACGGCAGAGGGAAGGCTGAACAAGCCCTACCCCCCACCCCTTCACACACAAGAGAAGGTAAAGAAAGGGTGCCCTATAATGGACCACAAATCAAGAATCCAGCTAAGGATTCAGCGCTTCGAAGAGAAAAGAGAGAAGGATAGAAAAGCAGGGGAAGATCCCCCGCCGGAAAGAAAGAAGGGAAAGCCCCGCAGTAAGAACCCGGACGAATGGACCGAGGCACAAATACAGCGAGCTGTTGCAAATGTATTAGACAGATTAAATATTTGCTGGTGTCACGTACCAAATGAAGGAAAGCGAAATAAAATCGCGGGGAATATGCTTCGGGCGGCAGGATTAAAAACGGGTGTCCCTGACATTCTTATTTTCTCACAAGCCCCCAATAAACCCGAAGCTCGGGGAATAGCGATTGAGTTGAAGCGGGTAAAGGGCGGGCGAGTTAGCGAGAATCAACACAAGTGGTTAAAGGATTTGGATAACCTTGGATGGCACACCGCCGTTTGCAAGGGATATTCAGCGACGATTAAAGAGTTAGAGGAACTGGGATTCCTCAAGAAAAAAGGAAATTAGTTATGGCAAGATGCGGAAGAAAACCACTAGGACCAGGGGATAGCAAAGGATGCCGGGAATTGTTTGATTGGATTCAGGACAAGGGGCTAACCTATACGCGGGCCGGTGAGTTGCTCGGGTATCCCAAGGAACGAATCTCAAGATACGTTACCGGGGCAAGACAACCCAACCCCGAGGCAATGTACAAGATTTTTAAGCTGGCTAATATCAAAATGAGCAGCTGGCTAGAGAATTAATTTACTGATTCGTCCCATTCCCGTATGGGCTTAATCACACAGCCGAACGCCATCCCGGTACTAACGCGCTTCTTGTCGAGTCCCTTCACCTTGCTCAAGCGCTTGCTCAGTGTCCGTGCGCCTATTTCCTCACATCGTCCTACACGCCGAGCCCAATCCTTGTAAGCCTCTCTTAAATCTTTCAATGGGGTGGTGTTCTTTGTGGAATGTTCGAGGCAGGTAAGAGCGAAATCAAAGACCGCGTCTGAGTCCTTACGCCATTCCTGAACGGTTTCTTCGTGTGAGTCTAGCCTTGTGTAATCACCTTGACGAATCAGCCTTGACGCCCCGTGTAAGGCCCACAGAATAATACTTGAACGCTCGGGTAGGAGTTCGGCTTTTATCTCTGCTTTTGTCTTTCGAAATGGGGATTCTTCAAAGTTCTCATTGAACGCTAAGGTAATGAAACGCCGGAAGAAACCGAAGCTAGTGTCTTTAGTCCTGGGGATTTCGTTAGCGCTGAATATGTGCCCAGCCGAGGGCCGCAGATAAAACGGGGGCTGGTACGGTAGCCGCGCTTCGATAAGGTCCCCAGCTATTACCGCCTTAAATACATCGGTCTGCTCTAGTACGCTGGTTTCCGGCAGCTCGCTTACTAGATTGATTCGGGAATCCTTGAGACTGGCCAAGGAATAATCCCTATCCCAACGCCGAGGACTTACATAAGTGGTGGTACCTTCTGGAAATAGTAACTCAGCAACCATCGAAGATAGCATCGATTTTCCGTTGCTCCCCTGACCCACGCACAAGAGGCATTTTTGAAAGGTGGTCACGATGTTAGCAATCGAGGCCCCTATGAATTCCTGCAACACCTTAATTTTATTGTGCTTATCTTCGTCGTTTTCCCAGAGTGTGTTTAGGAACTCCAGCCATTTCAACGGGGGCTCGGCCTCCTCGTCTAAGTCGAAGTCATAAGCAACGGTCGCAGCGTGTTCGGCGCTATGGTCCTGTAATTCCACAGCAAAATTATCGACAGTACAAAAACCGTTGGTGAATGCTACCCCCGGCGTTGGGGTCTCAAAGAATTTCGGGGCTTGCAAATCATAAAGCCTCTCGATAGACCTCGAAATGTTCCCGGCTTTTTGCCAACTCACGTTTATCCGTTTTGGCTTTCCCGATTCGGGGTGGGTGAGATTTCCGTCATAGAGCTGCGCTAGGCTAATCAAAGTTGGGAGTTCAACGCGAGCCCAAATCCCTTGTGTTGAGCAGTACGACCAGAGGAAACCCTCGGTAGACAGCAGGGGCTCGGTCGATAACCCAAGGCGCTCAGTGACAACGTTGCACGCTTCCGCAATGTGTCGCGCCAGTGCGGTTTCACTGTCAAAGGTTGGCGGCGTTTGTTTGATGAAGTTGACTACGTCGGCATAAACACTAGGTAACCTGTATATTCCCATTATTATCCTACCCTCCAAAATTGCGCATGTAGACCATCGTATGACATGAAACCACACCACGCAAGAAAACTGTAAAAGGTATTATTTCCTCAACGGAAACATGTAGGGAAGACAACTACTTAGAGGGAAAGGTAGGTAAAACTAATTCTGTCCAGAGTTTCGGCGGGTGAGGGTGGCGCCGTAGGTGCTAAAAAAGAGGCAGCGGTAACTGATGTCGTGCCCGGTTGAGTTTATCGAGAGTGCAAGGGAAGCGACAGACGGATGTACCATCAAAGCTATGTGCCCCCGCGCTGGCTATATGTGAGATCCTACGAATGCTATTCACCCGCCCAACGTGCAAGTAACATCGTTTTTTCGCAAGCTCACCCCAGGCCATAATCGTTTTGAGTTTCCACGGAGTAGACCCCCCGACGAACAGCCCGATTTCTTCACAGACATAGGGCCGCAGGTCGGCGGGTGTCATTCCGTCCTGCACTGCGATGAGCATTTTTTTGGTGTATGGCTGAACAGTGTTTGCCCACCTTAAGGAATACTCAAGCGACGGCATACCACCTGCGACGATATCTGGAAGCACAACCCAATCAGGCTCAAGCCCTGTGTCCCCAGCGTACTGCACTGAAAAGTCTAGGCACCGCATGAAATCAGGCTCGTTGAATTCCCTGTCATTAAGCCAAGCACTCCACGCCCCATTATCAATGGCATACGGTAAATCAGGCTTAGAATCCCAGTTGTGCCCGGATGCCACCCACAGAACGCGCCAGTTATTTTCTACGAGTTGCTCTCTTGTTGTGCGTGTGCCGGTTGATGAACAATACGGAATCATGCGCCGTCATAAAAAGCTGTTGAGCGTGGGGATTCCCTCACTGTAACCGCTATCTTATGCACCGAGGCATTATCACCCCACACCTTGAAAAGTTTCTGGTGGATGAAAACGACAAGATTCTCAGTAGTCGGATTCTCTAAGCCCTCAACTTCATTAAGGACTTGGTGGTCTAACTGGGTGTGCAAATAAGACCAAGCCTTGTCAATCTCTGCCGTGTCGAGAATCATCCCTGAGTGCATCCCGGCTTTTCCGGTAAGCTCGATAGTGCAGCGGTAAGAATGGCCGTGCATCTTTTTGCATTTATGATCGTCAGCCACATTAGGGAGAAAGTGGGCAGCTTCGAAAAATTGATCCCTTGATATTTTAAGCGTCATCATCGGCCCCCTCAAAAATTAGCCCGTGTTCGCAGAGCCAAACCGGTTTATTAATGTGGGATTCCCTGACCCGCCCAAGTGAGCGGGACAAGGTTTTCCCCAAGTCTTTTCTTGTAAGAATGGAGCAAGGCCCCATTGTCATATTGCTGTTGGGATGAAACCGGGCTTTGGTCTTACGCCGCCCGAAGCGCATCTCGTTTTCGATGCTCATTTTGCCCCCTGTGTGTGAGTCCTTTATTCTACACCGAGTTTAAGATCTGGAGCAATTTTTTAGAATGCGGCCCAGAGTTTCGCAGCTAGACCACCAAGTAAGAGAACAACCAACCAAATACCCACCCACTCAGTCGTGCCGAGTATCATAGGCTCGGGCTCGGGCTCGGGTGGCTTGTTGCGGCTTTTGATTCCGAGATACCTATTCCTCACAGCATCAACCCCCACCACACCAGCCCGGTCAGAAGTAGCGAGCCAATTGCCCACCGGTAGAACTTCCGGGTTGCTGTCTCTTCGGCGCGTTCTCTTGCTTGGCGCTCTGATATTTCATCAAGTTTGATTCTTAGTGATTCGCTGTCCCAATAATCCATTATAAAACCCCTTTTTTGTGTGTTTCTAAAACTGTATTTAGTCGAAGTCGTTTTATTTCCTTCTCCCGTGGCCCATCGCTGGGGACAAAGCCAGTACCCGGAGGGATAGGCGGGAGCCCCGCTATCGCTTCAAGTGCCAAGACGACCCGCAAAAGCATTTCGCTGGTGGTTGCCATTTATAAACCCCCATCGGTTAAAGCCAAATACAGAAGAATGTACCAGGCCTGTTTGAAAATTCTTCTTCTACGGTTTTTCATCTCGCCCCCCAATGGTTTAAGTCTAGCGCCTGGATTGCTGCTTTCCTGGCCTGCTTTGTAAACGGGCATACATCACAGCATTCTTTCAGGTTGCCCAGGTATTGCGGTTGCTTGGCGCAGTCCATATCCCCCGAGCGCTTGAACTCTAGGATTGTGCCATCTCTTGGACAGACTACCCGCACCGAATCATGGTGTACTGTGGCTTTCATTGGGGGTCCTCCCCCTGGATAGGCTCGCGCTCTATGCAATTTTCGCAGGAATAATCCACTAGGAACCCCTGAATAGGTGGGTATTCCCCACAGTATGCGCACCATCCCGCTTTTCTCCGGTCGGACGCTACCAACTTTTCAAGCGGGGTCATTGTTTCGAGAATGGGGGCGGGTACAATATTCATGGGCCGCAGGAGTTTTTCTAGGTATGCTACCCGAGCTTTCAACATTGCTACCGTCTCATAATGTCCGGTGACTAGTTCTAGCTTTTCTTTTTCAGTAGTCATTTTCTTAACTTCCTTGTGTGCTGGGTTTATTTTTTGGGTGGATACATTGTTTGGTACCCGGTGATTGTGGCCTTAAGCTCGGCGATTTTTGGCCCTAGTACCTCGTCAGTCTGGTGAATGAGTTCGGCAATAAGCTTTACGTTATTTTTGTGCCAGCGCTCAAGCTCGGCAATTCTTGCGGCCTGTTCTTTGTGCCTCCCTTGCCAGTAGTGGATGCTATCGCGGGCTAGGTCGAGTTGAGCCACAATCAATTCGCTCCCACTGGCCTGTTCTTTGTTCTTCTTTTCTAGGTCGCCAATTTGGTTTTGGTGGTATTCGTGCGTTTCGTCCTCGTTCAGTCCGTAGGGGTTATAGCACTCCCCGCACTCTTTCCCCTCTTTCGGGTTCGGCTCGGTCAGGTCGTCACAGTGGCGGCACTCTTCAAAGTCGGCGGGCTCCGGGTCGTTGTGCTCATTCTCTAGGCGGTTTTCGTAGCTTCTTAGGCTTGCTTTGTCTTTATTGTTTAGCATTGTTCAATCCCTCCTCTATCATCTCGGCGATTCGCTCAAGCGCTTGCTGGGCTTGACTATTGGTTTGTGTGTCTCTGGATTCGGCCAGCTCGATACCGTTATCGGCTTCTAGTTGGACTGCTTCTAGTAGGGCTTTTAATTGTTCGGGGGTCATTGGGTGCCGCCTTTCTTTAAGAAGTCGAGGCCGTAGGATTGAAGGACGCCGAAGCCATCCAAAAAAGCCAGCGCCTCGTTGCATGTGGTGTATGAACGGGGGAGAATATGGTCAGTAACAGAATCTTTTATTACTATCCTGTTATCTTCCGGGTCTTCCCAGAACGAGAAACGGTCACCCCAACCGGAGTAGGTGTATACCTTTTTCATTGGGTGCCGCCTTTCCTGTCATGGCCCGCGAGGTCAATTAGAACAGGCAATAGGTTTGACTCGGTGAATGATTTTTCAAGGGTATCGCGGGCCGCTTCTGAAATTGCCAGCGCTAGCGCCTCGGCTTGCTCGGGTGTTATGTATAGCGTTTCACTATGACCCGGCATGGCGAGTGCTACCTTTTCTCTAAATCGGTGTACTTGTGCGGTGTTCATTGGGTGCCGCCTTTCAAGGTTAGGTCACGCATTGGGTACTTGGCCGCAGATTTCCCGAGGATAATTACTTGGGCGTCCTCATTTACGCCGATTATTTCCCATTCATTCCCGGCGAGGTACTTGACCGCGCACTGCTGGCAGCTATCACAGTCATAATCATAACTAATCGTTACGGATTGCTGTAATCGAGGACACGTAATCTTGATGCGCTTCCCCCGGCGTTCGGTTGCCGGTAGGGCTTTCCAGGTAAATACTCTCATAAATTTTGGGCTTTCCATTGTGGGGCCTTCTTTCTTGCTGTGTGTGTTCTTTGGTAGTTTAATCTATTGTTGCCGGGGTTGTCAACTTCTATGTTGGTCTTTCTTGGGGTATGGTTTTTGCCCCGTGGAGAAGTCAACCTTCTGCACATCATGAGGCCCCACGCTGTAGCCATCGTCTAAGTGCAGCCGGTAGCACCGGGCGGAATTGCCGGGGAGAATATTGCAGGAAATGGCTTTGACGAAGGCCCAAGTAGGGACAAGCCCGAAGGCCCCGCCGGGAGCCATTACCATTACAGAGACGGGCAGCCCCTGTTCTACACTTTTAAGCATTCGGTCGATAGGGAGTAACATTTTACTGGCCTTTCTTGGTTTCGATTAACTGCTCTACCCTGTCGCGGGTTTCATCGTCGGGGATGATGTCGATTAGGGCGCCGAATGAATCGTGGGAGTTTTCCCAGTCCTCAAGCCGTTGCGAACGCTGCTCCCCATCGACTGCTAAAAGAATGTGACGGGAGGTTTCATTTGCATCCCCCCAATAATCTGTGGGTTCTATTGAAATTTTCACTTCCATCTTAAGCGCCTTTCCCATCTGCTGGATTTTGACGTGGAGTTTTTCTTGTGTGGGTTTCATTGGTTTAGTTTCCTTGTGTGTTTTACCGCGCTAGGCGCATTTTTAAGACAATAGAAAGACCTCTAATCCAGTCTCGCACAGTCCAATCGGGGCGGTTTTTGCGGTAGATTCCTAGATAGTAGTACAGTTTGGTTCTAATCGATGCCGTCGACTCTTGGTCGTAAAGTGAAATTAGGTTAGCGCGACAAGCTTTTTGGAATGCGGTCATTTTCTCTCCTCCTTGTGTGGGGTCTAAATTGCTCGGTAGATTGCTCGTAAAATAAAGCGCTTGCTGTTTTTGCTTGTGACGCCTAGTCCGTAAAAACTGCAATCGTGCATGTAGGATAGACCGTCGACACTCAGCTTGAGAACCTGGCCGAACGCGTAGTCAACGCGGTATGTGCCGTTCTTAATTGCGTCGGATACAAATTGTTTTTCTCGTTCGCTCGCGTATTTCATTGTCTTACTCTCCTAGTGCGGGGTTGGTAGGCAGTTTAAGCTTGCCTAGGCTCTTGGGGGTTAGGACTTGCTTTGGAGTTTCGCGGCCAGGTATTTGCGCACTACGTTCCAGCTGACGCTTCTGTAATCATTCCGCGCCTCTTCAATGCCGTAATGTGAGTATCGGTACCAAAAAAAACGGCGGTCCGTATGATTACCCTCACTATCCACTTCCCAAACAAACCATTGAACCTCAAAATCGCCTGTTTCCTTGTGCTCAACTAACCGCGCTTCATTCTGATAACCGTCGGTTAATTCGCGGATAGATGATTCGAGGATGATGTATTTTCCGAAAGAGCGGGCTTTTGGGATTGCCTTGTTCTTGCTGTTTTCTGATTTGCTTAAGTTCATTTTGTCTTCCTTCGTGCATGAAAATGTAGATAGCTTTCCTTATTGTTGCACGTAGCGGCATCAATGGTCAAGTGTCAAATGATGTACTTCAGGCAAATCCGCGCCCCCAAGTACATTAGTACACCGGCTCTGTCCTTCTAAGTACCCGTTATCTATAGGGTTATGTAGTTATGTATATATAAGTACATTCTAAGTAAACTATATAAAAGAGATAGAGGTACTACTATAGCAGACCAATAGAGAGTCTATAATAAGTTGGGCCGAACTCACATACATGTACATTTACATACATCGGAGCTAGCAGCTCGCTTGACTAAAGTAGGAAGTTCGACTTTATACTGTTGATAACGTTTATCATTGGTCCATGTGAGACATCTATAGTGGACCAAACTAGTCTCGCATGGACCTAACCCCCACCCAATTAAACCCCGACGGCCCTAAATTTTCGATTTTTCAGGCCGTGCTGGTGCCCAAGTCGGCTGGCGTGGTCGATTTTTGAGCAAAAAAAAAGCCCCGGTGATTAACCGAGGCTGATATTGGGGTGATTTTGGGTTACTCATAGTAATTGCTTGGCAATCGATAGCGTAAATACCACCGGTAGTTGTCAAGGCTCGTGCCACAATCCCAAGATTCGATTTGCCCCGCGATATCGTGAGCGAGTGCTTCCGCTTGAGACTCGGTTAAACCCATCTGAAGCTTGCCGCATAACCACGGGACAATTGTCATGTCGTGCTTTGTAGCAATTAGCCGAGCTTCATAAGGCGATAGGTTGCGAAATATCTTCTTCTTAAGGGATTCCATGGTTCCACTCCTTTGTCTACTAACTAGCTATTTTCAATATTCAATACGCGCTCTAGTTCTTCGATTCGCTTTAGATTCTTTTGTGCGAAGCTATCCCGAACCCTAAGAATTGCTTCTAAATCAAGAATTCTCTCTTTTTGCAGATGAGCTAAGTCCTCAAGGGCACAAGCAATCGTTCCTTCCTCAAGGGGGTCGCATGTGAGGTCCTCATATTTAATCCATGCGTCTCTTAGCTTGTTCTCGTCGTTGTTTGCGGGGTCGTACATCATTGTGTGCTCCATTCATCGAGGTTCATTCCTCACTCTTAGTATGTACTATTGGTTCCGATATGGCAACAATATAATAGGGTAAGACCCATCAAAAACGTAGTTCAGTGAATGCTAATGTACGCCGATAAAATGAACGGCGGTTCAGCGTACACTTGTCCTCCCACAAAGTGAGCGTACACATGTACTCTGAATGGTGATTCAGTTAACCCTGCAATTAATGCGTAGCACTATGAAAAGATTACGTAGCAGTACGTAAAGTTTGCGCAGTTAAATGAATGGTGATTCAAAAAACCGACCCCACCCCCCGGTATCGATCCCCGATGTTACTGTTAAACACCACCTACACCACTCCCCCCAAATTCCTCATGACCTGCCGCGTCACACGAAGTGGCCAACGGAGTGAGCGCCTGAGCAAGCAACAACCCAAAACTCTGTATAGTCGGATGTGGGAGTTTGGTTTCGGTGAAGAAGCAGACAGCCTCTAGGATTTCGTGGATATAGGTTTCCCACTGGAGAGACTGGGGCGAGTTGCAGTCGATGTGGATTTCTAGTTTCGCGGAGTCGAAGTACCCGAATACGCCTACGGTGCCGTCTACCTTTTCCTTGTCAAGTTCTCTGCGGGTTATTGTAATTGTGTGTCCTCCCATTTTTATTTTTTCTGGGATTTCCACTACTTGATAACCTGGCCTTCGAGAATGCACTGCTTGTTCACAATGGGGATATGGTGAAGGATAACCTCCCCGGATTTCAGGAGATAGCCGATGCCGAACCCAAGGGACCAGTTAGTTTTGGCGGTTGCTTGGTGGAGGTAGTCAACTTTGGAGACATCCCCGAGCCAGCCGAACATTGCGGATTGTAGGTGTTTCCCGTGAAACGTTCGTTTGGTAATGGACGCGGCCCGGTGGGTATGCCCGATGACAACGGGGACCCCTAATCGTTGGGCGGCCATGCGGTGAGCTGTTTGACCTGCTGACCCATAGTCATGGCTAACTGCTAAGTTGCCAATGCAGATATGGCGCTTGTACTCTACGTATTCCCAATTATTCTCAGAGAGTTTCAGGAGTGTAGGTATATCAACAAGGCCAAACAGCTCGGGGGCTTTTTGAGTGATGTAGCGTTCTAGCCGGTACTCGTGGTTCCCGGCGACATAGATTTTACGCTTTATTTCTAGCCCCTCTAATTGTTCGAGGTGGTCACGTACTGCGTCTACTTCTTTGTGTAGGAGGGTTTTCCTCTCGGGTGATTTGTCATGTTTGGAAACGGAGAAGCAGTCGGCGAAGTCCCCGAGGATGACTAAGATGTCTGGTTGAAAGTGCTTGATGGATTTGATAAGCACCCTCCAGGCGGAGCGGTCGTTATACGGTACGTGGGTGTCCGGTATAAAGAGAACCTTCTGGTAAACTCGCGCCATCGCAATTCCAAAGTCGGTAAAGTGTGTGGGTAGGTGTGTCGTCGTGAGATATAAGCCTACCCGCCATAAGCGTAGCG
>Ga0208029_1001047_pt1 | contig 13628 bp, 7 predicted proteins | sample MalvireepMed_s12_FD_184242 | JGI IMG/M metagenome (GOLD analysis project Ga0208029, IMG submission 184242) | Marine viral communities from the Global Malaspina Expedition - Malaspina viral metaG DeepMed_s12 (SPAdes) (version 2) | ecosystem: Environmental > Aquatic > Marine > Oceanic | place... | reverse complement strand
CAATAAATTTTAATCGTTTAAACAAAAAAGCAATGAAACGTATATTCTTAAACTTAAAAGCTTTTTCTCTCATAACCCTTTTGGGACTCGCAGCATCTTGTAGCTCAGATGATGATAACACCGGTGTGGTGGGACCAGAGCCTGAAGAAGCACGTATGATCACTATCGCCGCTGCGCGTATGGGCGACAATCCGGGAGATGGTAATGGAGGAACCTTGATTTACTCCGTAACCAGTGCAGAGGCAAAAGATCCTTCGGTTTCTATCGAGCCTTTTGATAATGGATTTATCGTGCCTTCTAACCGAACTGCAAGGTTACAAGCTTCAGAAGATGGATCTACTATTTTCAACATCAGCTATGCGGGAGACACCGGAGGAAACTACACAAAATATGACGTTCAAGGTGGACAGAATTTTGAACAAATTGGTTCAGCGATCAGTATTGCACCATACGTAGGGACGGCTCCACGATGGATCAAACTTTTTGACGGTGATCAAACAGGAGCGGCAGTTTATGCTTCTACCGAGCATCAATTTGATGATAATGGTACTCCGGAGGATGAGTCTGATGACACGTATTTACGTACAGATGTTACTTTAGGCGTGGTGACACTAGACTTGGTAAACTCAGCAATCAAAAATTTTGAAGAAACAAATGTTGCTCTACCAGCTGATTTAGAAGCGCAAGGATTTTTTATTGGTAGAACAGATATGCCAACCCTTAACGCAGCGGGTGATAAATTATACATCGGAGCACGTTTAGATAAAGTTGATCCTGAAACTACTGAAAGAGACCGAAATTTTGATCCTTTAGAATCTATTACCATCGTATTAGACTATCCATCATTACTTAATCCTGAAGTGATTATGTCTGGTGTAGGAAAAGGTAATACGAGCGGTTACCGAAGCATCAACGCTTTTGAATACAACGGTGCGGTGTACCAAGCCAATCAAGGTGATCCTCAAGGATCTCACATCTTACGTATAGGTTCAGATAATGAATATGATGATTCGTATGTTTTTAATCTTGATGATGCTTTAGGTGTTGATGGTGCATACATCCTAGCTTGGAGACCTGCTGCAAACGGAAAAGCAGTGGTAGCGTATCGTCACGAAGGTTCTGCAGAAGGTGTTGCAGGAGCTCAAGGTTTCTTTGCATTGGTAGACTTAGAAGCTAGAACAGCACAGCAAATTACCGAGATTCCTTACGATCCTGATTTTTACTTATTTCAGTATCAAGGTTTTGCAGTTGACGGAAACGAAATTTATGTAACCCAAGCGCCTGTAGGTGAAAATGGAAACATCTACGTGATCGACACCGAAACCGGAGCGGTTACTCAAGGAGCAGAATTAGTAAATGTTGAAGGAAGCCACTTTATTGGTGCGTTCTAATTAAGACAGACTTAATACACATGTAAAAGCCTCGAGAGATCGGGGCTTTTTTTTTTGGCGCTGCCAAAGGGAACTTTATTCTGAGGTAACTTATATTATCTTTTTAAAACTGAAGCGTAAACTCGGTTCCTGTGCCGGGTTCGCTTTTAAGCTGAATTTTCCCTTTATGTAAGGTCATAATCTGTTTGCTCAAGCTCAGACCGATACCGCTACCGGTCTTTTTAGTACTGAAGAAGGGAATAAAAATACTTTCTTTAATTTCTTCAGGAATGCCGCTACCGTTATCTAAAACTTTCAGCAGCACACGACCTTTAGCGTTTTGTGTAGCGTTGACATAAATTTTAGGCTGTGCAACCGTTTTTGTAGCGTCAATGGCATTGAGAATAAGATTGATCAAAACCTGCTCGATGAGGTAACTGTCAATTTCTAGAAGCATTTCCGGCTGATCCATTCCAAAACTTAACTCCACACGTTGGTCTACAAGCGTGGGCTGTAACAAATCGTTTATGTTTGTAAAGAGTTCGTTGACGCTTACTGTTTCCAGATTGAGGTGCGTGACTTTACTCAGACTGCGATAGGTTTTTGCAAATTTCATCAGCCCTTCACTTCGCTTTTTGATACTGCTGATGCCGGCGTGCAGATCATCCAGATCAATTGTAGTTTCTTGATTGGTTTTTGAAGTTGCGATATGCTGTTGTAAGGTTTCGGCAAGGGAAGAAATGGGCGCGATACTATTCATGATTTCGTGGGTCATCACACTTAGTAATTTCTTCCAGGCATCAGATTCATTCTGATTGAGTGTGTCTTCAATATTTTGCAAAACGACCAGTTTAAAAGCATCTTCCTCTACCTGAAAAACCGTTTCAGAGATCAAGACTTTTAGATGTTCGTTTTTTAACGTAATACTTATGGAAGTCGCTTCGGTACGGTACGTATCAAAAAGCTCCTCGTAGAGTTTCGATCTTCTTTTTTCAACAAAATGAATGTTTTTAAACGCCGGTAGATCAAGCGTGTTCAGTATAGATTCGTTGGCCCAAAGAATAGCGCCGGAATCTAAATTGTAGGCGATGATACCCACATCAACCATCTCCAGTATTTTTTGAAGATAGACAAATTGCGCCTGACGCTCATTGTTGATGGCTTTAATGGTTTTGTTTACCGAATTGAAGCCTTTATGCAAATTTCTAAGATCCTGCGGACCGTGTTTTTCTGAAAACCATCGTGAAAAGTCACGGTACTTGACGGCTTCAAAAAAATCATCCATCGCCACAAAACGCCTGATGAGAAATTGATGTAAGAAATAGAGCAGACCAATGCTTGCGAGACTTCCTGACAGTATCGCATAAGTATTCAACTTTACGACGCCAAAAGCCAAGACCACCAGCGCTGCCAGCAAAAGCAACACCCTAAGTAAGAGTCCGGCGGTATAGCGTTTATAGGTCATACTTGTTGAGTCTGCGGTATAAGGCCGTGCGTGTAATACCCAATTCTTTAGCAGATTTGGAGATGTTGCCTTTGTTTTTCTCTATCACCTTTAGGATGGTGTTTTTTTCAACCGCGTCCAGATTGGTCGTTTTTAATTTGAGTTCGGTTTCAGGCTGTTGCTCGATGGGCGAAAAGGCCAGATCTTCAGCGTGTAGAATTCCTCCTTCAGCCATAATCACAGCGCGTTCTAATGCATATTGTAACTCCCGTACATTGCCGGGAAACGGGTGCTCTTTAAGTTTTTTGATAAAGCCGGGATCAAGCTCAAACGAAGTTTTGCCATATTTTTCGGCATACAGTTTCACAAAATAATGCGCGAGTAGTGTGAGGTCAGATTGGCGTTCCCGCAACGGTGGAATGATCAAATCAACCGTATTGATGCGGTAGATAAGATCTTTTCTAAAGGTGTTTTCATCCGCGAGATCCTTCAGGCTAAGATTGGTCGCACAAATCAACCTGATGTCTATAGGGATCGCCTCATTGGCTCCCAAAGGCGTCACTTGCCGGTTTTGCAAAACCGTAAGCAACCGCGCCTGTTGCCGCAAGGGAATATTACCAATTTCATCAAGAAATAAGGTTCCGCCGTGGGCGGCTTCAAAACGTCCTTTTCGGTCTTCGCGCGCATCAGTAAATGCGCCTTTTTTGTAGCCAAAAAGTTCGCTTTCAAACAAACTTTCGGTGAGCGCACCCACGTCTACTTTTACAAAAGGTTTGTCTTTACGCAACGAATTCTCGTGAATAGAACGTGCGATCAGGTCTTTACCGGTGCCGTTTTCGCCTAAAACCAAAATATTAGCATCGGTGGGCGCTACTTTTTTCAGCTTTACAAAAACCTCTTGCATAGGTTCGCTTTCCCCAATGATCTCGGTCGCCGAATCCAGCTTGATTTTAAGGTTTTTGTTCTTGCGCTTTTTGGTCAGGATCTCACTGATGGCATCGAGAAGCTTTTCATTTTTCCAGGGTTTGACCAGAAAATCAGAAGCTCCTTCTTTAAGCGATCGTATGGCTAGATCAATATCGCCATAGGCAGTGATGAGAATTACGTCTGTAGCCGGTTTCCAGGATTTGATTTTATTCAGCCAAAAAATGCCTTCATTTCCCGTATTTACGAGTCCGTTGTAATTCATATCGAGAATAACAACATCAAAATCCTGCGCATTGAGGAGTCCTTGCAGCGCATTAGGATTTTTCTCCACGACCACCTGTTTTACTTTGGGTTTGAGCAAAAGCCGTAGCGCGGTGAGCACATCTTCATCGTCATCAATGACTAATATATGAGCGTCTTTGAGTTGCATACGTACAATATTACAATTTATAAGGCTTCAGTTTTTGGGATTAAAAGACTTATTTCTATAGGTCAATAAACTGTATCGCAGGCGTACATGATGTGTATCAAAATCGAACACTTTTAAATTGTATTTATTTATTAAAAACCTGTAAATCAATTCATTATATTTTTGGCACAGTATTGTTTAACTAAAGGGTGCAAACAATTTATTTATGGACATCCCTTTAGAAAAAAAGCGTTTTACAACTTCTAAAATACTGATGATCGTTGGTGCTATGAGTATCGTAGCGCTCATCCTTTTTGTGATTCTATCCACTACCGGAAATGCAAAACTCAATGTGCAAAAAGAACGCATAAGTATTGTCACGGCGACGCAAGGTGTTTTTCAGGAAAATATCCCGGTGAATGGGGTGGTGATGCCTATCACAACCATCTATCTCGATGCCTTAGAGGGTGGTCGCGTTGAAGAAAAGTTTGTAGAAGATGGGGCGATTATGAAAAAAGGCGAACCCATTTTACGGCTTTCAAACACCGACTTAGAATTGAGTTTGGTCAATCAGGAAACGCAGGTGTATAATTTGCTGACGCAGATGCAGATTTCGCAAAACGCAGCGCGCCAGAATACCATTAATAAACTCAATCAATATACCGATGTTGAGAACAGTCTTATTGAGGCCAAGCGTTTATACGAGCTCAACAAAAAACTTTACGATAAGGATGCGATCGCGCGTCAGGATTTGATAAAATCTCAAAATGATTACAACTACCAGAAAGAGCGTATGCAGCTTGCAAAGCAAATTCTGGAGCAAGATTCTTTGGCGGTAAAGCAAGAAAAAAATCAAGTGAGCAGTTCGTACCAGCGTACACAAAACGCCTTGGAGTTGATGCGTCGCAAAGTGGCTGATCTCGTTGTAAAAGCACCGGTTGACGGGCAATTAACTTCGCTGGATGCTGAAATTGGTCAGTCTAAGAACAAAGGAGAGCGTCTGGGTCAAATCGATGTGTTGAGCGGTTATAAGGTGCGTGTAGATATCGATGAGCATTATATTTCCAGAATTTACACCGGTCAGACCGGAAGCTTTGATTTTGACAGGAAGAACTACACTTTGGTCATCAAAAAAGTATACACGCAAGTAACGAACGGAAGGTTTCAGGTAGATATGGAATTTGAATCTGAAGTTCCTGAAGGTATTCGTCGTGGGCAAACGCTGCAAATACGTGTAGCATTAAGTCAGGAAAAGCAAGCGCTATTGATTCCGAAGGGCGGATTTTTTCAAGAAACCGGTGGAAATTGGATTTTTAAAGTAAGTGAGGATGGAGCTTCAGCGTATAAAGCAGACATTTCACTAGGCAGTCAAAACACAGAATATTACGAAGTCTTAAGCGGCTTAGAACCCGGCGATCGTGTGATCACCAGCAGTTATGATAACTACGAAGAAGTACAAGAATTGGTACTTCAGGATTAAAATATAAACCTATGACAACACTAATCATCACAGTATTAACACTAATCGTTTCCTAATGATAAAAATTACAGACTTAGAGAAATATTACGCCACCGAAGAAGTGCGTACCATCGCCTTAAATAAATTGTCTTTTCAGGTTCAGGAAGGTGAATTTGTAGCCGTTATGGGACCTTCGGGTTGCGGTAAATCAACTTTGCTTAACATCTTGGGTTTGCTGGACGATCCTGATGGTGGAAGTTTCATTTTCAACGGAATTGAAGTTGCAGGATTTAATGAGCGTAAACGTGCCGATTTGCGCAAGCACAACATCGGTTTTGTTTTTCAAAGCTTTAACCTCATTGACGAACTCACCGTTTTTGAAAATGTAGAGCTTCCGCTGATCTATACCGGCGTTAAACCTGCAGAACGTAAAAAGCGTGTGGACCAAGTACTCGAAAAAATGCAAATCATGCACCGTCGCAAACACTTTCCGCAGCAATTATCTGGAGGGCAGCAGCAACGCGTGGCCGTAGCACGAGCCGTGGTCAATAATCCTAAACTCATTCTTGCCGATGAACCAACCGGAAATCTGGACAGTAGCAACGGTAATGAGGTAATGGATCTGCTTACCGAACTCAACGAAGCCGGCACCACAATTATAATGGTAACTCACAGTGAGCACGATGCCAAGTATAGTCATCGCATCATCAGGATGCTCGACGGTCAAAAGGTAACCGAAAATATATTGACCGAATATAAAAGCAACACGCTAGAAGTTTAAAATTCCGTACGGGGATTCATTCATCAATCGGCAACTGCCGAAAATCAATCAAATAAGCGGGACTTCATCACTCCCAATATAACATCAGTTATGCTTAAAAACTATTTCAAAATCGCCTGGCGGAATCTCAAAAAGGACAAATCCCTTTTCTTTTTGAATAGCAATGGTCTTGCCATTGGGATTGCCAGTTGCTTGATGATTTCGCTTTACGTTTGGGATGAGTTGAGCTACGAGCAGTCTTTTGATAATGCAGATCGTATAGCGCGTGTCGTGCTTCGCGGAAATGTAAACGGAGAAGAACTCAAGGAAGCCATGGTTGCTGCGCCGGTGGCCAAATCTTTTAAAGCAGATTTTCCGCAAGTGAAAAATGCCACGCGATTGAGTATGGTGTACAATCCGCAGGTGCAGTACAAGAATACCAGCTATGAAGAATTGAAAGCCGCTTTTGTAGATCCTAATTTCTTTGAAATATTCCACTTAAATTTTCTCAAAGGAAATCCTAAAACAGCGCTTGAACACCGCAACAGCATCGTGCTTACCGCATCTGAAGCTAAGAAGTATTTTGGTACAGAAAATCCTATAGGGAAGCGCATACAATTTCAAGATATTGAAGAAGCGCTCGAAGTAACCGCGGTGCTCGAAGACCTTCCGCAAAACACTCATCTGCAGTTTGATGTTTTTATACCTATGCAGCACAATACGCGCAGCACTTCAAATTCGTGGGTAACCTCAGGTTTTGCGACTTATTTAGAGCTTCAGCCGGAGACCGAATTGGCACAGCTGGAAGCACAAATTCCTGCGCTTTTAGAAAAATATATCGGAGATCAGGTCAAGCAGGCTATCGGGATTTCTTATGAAGAATTTCAGCAGAACAACAAATTGGGCTTGTTTTTACAGCCGCTCACTGATATTCACTTACACTCAGATTTTAGTCCGAATACCGAGCTGTCTCCCACGGGAGATATCAAATACGTCTATATTTTTAGTGCGATCGCATTATTTATGTTGTTGATCGCCTGTGTTAATTTTATGAATCTCGCTACAGCAACCGCAACAAAGCGCAGTAGAGAGGTGGGCATTCGTAAAGTTTTGGGTTCTGCCAAAAAGCAATTGATCACGCAGTTTTTAACCGAATCTATACTCACTACAACTTTTGCAACGCTTCTGGCGATAGGCATCATCGTCTTGCTTTTACCAGCGTTCAATACGCTGGCCGGAAAAGAACTTGCGCTGCTCAATTTTATTTCGGTTCAAAATGTGTTGCTGCTTGTGGTTTTCATCATTGGTATAAGTCTTTTTGCAGGGGCGTATCCGGCGTTTGTGTTGTCTGGATTTAAACCGCTGGCGGCCATCACCAATAGAATTGCGCGCAGCGGTCGCAGCACTAGCTTGAGAAGCGGGATGGTGATCTTTCAATTTGTGATTTCGGCTTCGTTGATTCTTGCTACGATCGTGGTATATAAACAGATGCAATTCATTCAGCATAAAAAATTAGGCTATGAGAAAGGCCAGGTGATCGTGCTGAGAGATGCTTATAAAATGGGGTCAGAACGTGTAAACGCCTATAAAGAAGAGTTGCTTCAAAACCCCGGAATTGCCAGTATAAGCAGATCGGCTTTTGTTCCTGCGGGAGAAACAGACAATCATTTGCGCGGAATTTTTAAGAACAACACTTACCTGAGAAAATTCTTCTTTTATGATGTAGATGAGCAGTATATCCCCACGTTGGGACTGGAATTGATTGAAGGACGCAATTTTTCTACGGAATTAAAAAATGAATCTGATAAAGTGATCCTGAATGAGCAGGCAGCTAAAATTTTAGGGCTGGGAGAAAATCCCATAGGTGCAACTTTTGAACGCGCGGCTGATACCGAAAATGAACGCCTGACGGTTATAGGGATCATTAAAGATTTTCATTTTAAGTCCTTGCATAGCGAGATCGATCCTTTGGTCTTGGCGTACAATCCTTACGGCGGTCTGATCGTAAAAACCAAGAATGCCGACGTCGCGGGAGTTCTCGATTTTGCTGAAGAAAAATGGGCAACATTCAATCCTGAACAAGCTTTTACTTATTCATTCTTAGAAGATTCATTTGAGGAAACTTATCGCAAAGAAGAGAAAATGGGAGTGATCCTAAGCATCTTCACGATGCTAACCATTTTTGTGGCCTGTCTGGGCTTGTTTGGTCTGATCACCTTTGCCACCGAACAGCGTTTTAAAGAAATCGGAATTCGAAAAGTGCTGGGCGCGAGCGTTACCGAAATAGTAGGTTTGCTCGCTAAAGACTTTATCAAGTTGGTAGCTATCGCATTTCTGATCGCGTTCCCCATAGGCTATTATTTAATGCAAAAATGGCTGCAGGATTTTGCATATCGCGTGGATCTCGAGTTGGGGCAATTTGTGCTAGCGGCTTGTATCACACTTTTTATAGCAATGGCTACGATCAGTTTTAAGAGTATAAAAGCTGCACTTCAAAATCCAACCCAATCGCTAAAAACGGAATAGGAAATCAAGCAACAGAAAACGAACACAAATGTTTAGAAATTATATCAAAATCGCCTGGCGAAGTCTCAAAAAAGATAAGTTCTACAATCTTATAAGTTTGTTGGGGCTTACGATAGGACTTACCATTGCCATTTTTATCGTAATCTGGATTCAGTCAGAATTGAGTTATAACAGTTTTGCCGGCAATCACGATCAGGTTTATAGAGTTTCGAGCAACATTAAAAGTGGCGGTGCGGTCCAAACCTGGGGTTCTTCAACAGGTCCGGTGGCGGCGTATGCCTTGAGTGATATTCCTGAGGTTAAACGTGCGGTTCGACTTCGTCAAAATTGGTCAAACCGACTATATACAGTAAACAGCATCGATTATGAGATTACCGGAGCTTACGTAGATGCAGCGTTTTTTGATTTATTTGATCGGAAACTTTTAGCAGGAACAAAAGCAAACCTGCTTAATGATGCCAATGCAGTGGTGCTTACAGCATCTATTGCTGAAAAGCTTTTTGGAACCACCGATGTTGTTGGTAAAACCTTAGAGGCAGATCATCAAGAAAACTACATCATTACCGGAGTGGTTGAAGATATACCGGAGAATTCGAGCGTTTCCTATGAGCTGTTTTTTTCTATGGAATCGCTAAAAGCCGGTTATGCAAACAGCAAGTATTGGAAATCATTAGATACCGACTGGGGAAATTTTAATTACATCACCTATCTCGAGTTACGATCTGCCGATGATGTAGCTGCAGTCACCCAAAAACTTACGCAAATCCAACAGCAAAATGATCCTAATGCCGACCTGTTTGATGATAAAGCAGCTTATTATTTACAGCCTATTACTAAAATGAATTTGTATAATTCGGCAGGTGAACCACGAGGAATCAATACGGTTAAGATTTTTGCGATTGTTTTGTTACTCATTCTAGCGATTGCTTGTATCAATTATGTGAATCTCGCTACTGCAAGAGCTTTTCAGCGGGCACGAGAAGTGAGCATTCGTAAGATCATAGGCGCGGGTAAACGCAGTTTATTTGGGCAGTTTATTGCAGAGTCGATCTTGTTTTTCAGTATAGCGATCTTTTTAGCTATTGGGCTCGCTTTTCTTTTAGCACCTAAGTTCACCCAGCTTTCCGGAAAGTCGTTGCGTTTGGAATTGATCCAAGGGCCACTGCCACTGTATATCTTGGCAATTTTTATAATCACGTTGGTGGTTTCTTCAATTTATCCTGCTTTGATGCTCACCTCTTTTAAACCTTTAGAAGCGATAAAAGGTCGAGTAGGAGGCGTTAGCCGCGGAACTCTAAGGAAAGTATTAGTTACAGTGCAGTTTGTGTTTTCGGTTATGCTCATTATTGGTACACTGGTTATTGGGCGTCAACTTGATTTTTTAACCGAAAAGAATCCCGGCTACGATCGCAGTCAGGTGCTTAACTTTTGGATGAGCGGCAGTATGCAGGAACACGCCGAAACAGTAAAACGACGTTTGACTAATATTCCGGGAGTAACCGGTGTTTCGTTCGCCTCTAACCCCATTATCGATAATCAGAATTCTACCGGAGATATCGAATGGGGTGCAGGAGAAGTCGATCACGAGTTGGTCGTAACACCAATGGCGATAGATGAACAGTTTATCCCGCTTTTAAAAATGAATCTCATCGCTGGAGAAAACTTTAAAGGCATCAGTACAGATTCTACACATTTTATCATCAATCAAACCGCGGCTCAAGCGATGGGAATGACCAATCCTGTGGGACAAAATCTGGAATTGTACGAAACCAAAGGCACCATTGTAGGCGTAGTTGAAGATTATCATTTTAGAGATTTAAAAAGCGATATTGGCCCAGCGGTTATGTATTATGCACCCGACGCCTACCGCGTATACCTCAAAACTTCAGGAACGAACACTACAGCGACTATCGCCGCGGTCGAAGAACTATGGAAAGAATATACACCTGATTTTCCGTTAGATTATTCATTTTTAGATGCATCCTATGAGAAGATGTATCGCGAAGATCAACGCACCGGGAAACTGTTTAACATTTTTTCGGTGATTGCAATTCTCGTTTCTTGTTTGGGACTTTTCGGACTAACCACCTATGCTGCGCAATTAAAAAAACGGGAGATAGGAATTCGTAAAGTTTTAGGCGCTTCTGTGTTTCAGGTCACGCGTTTGTTGTCAAAAGATTTTCTAATTCTTGTACTCGTAGCAGCTGTAGTGGCGATCCCACTGGCTTGGTATGTAATGCAATTGTGGCTACAGGATTTTGTGTATAAAACAGCAATGAGCTGGTGGATTTTTGCATTAGCCGGCGGGATCACTTTGCTCATAGCAATGCTCACCGTGAGCATTCAAGCCATCAAAGCGGCTACGGCTAATCCGGTAAAATCAATCAAAACGGAATAATTCATCAATCAAAATCAAGACTAATGTTTAGAAATTATATCAAAATCGCCTGGCGAAGTCTCCGTAAGAATACGTTGACGAGTTCATTAAGTCTTGCAGGCTTGGTTGTAGGCGTTATAAGTTTTTTGCTCCTCGGAACTTATATTTTAAATGAATTGCGGTATGACCGTTTTAATGAGAAGGCAGATCGTATCGTATATGTAAACTATAGCTATAAGTCTCCTTCTGATGCAGAAGCCACCATTTCACGTTACACGCCAACTGCAGTTGCTCCCGTAGCCAAGCGGGAATTTTTTGAAGTAGAAGATGCGGTGCGTGTTTATAAATATGATCGACGGGAGGTTGAAATAGATGGTAAGAATTTCACTGAAAGTAATATGATTCTTGCAGATGCATCCATTCTCAATATTTTCAGTTTTGATTTTGTAAATGGTAATTCTAAGTCAGCTTTAAACAAGCCTAATGCTGTAATAATTACTCAAACCACTGCTACCCGATATTTTGGAGCTCAACCGGCTTTAGGAAAGTCAGTTGTTATTAATGATAATATATGGGAAGTAACCGGAGTGATTGAAGATAACTTACCGTATTCTTCGCTTCAATTTGACTTGTTGGGATCTTATCAATCAAGTAAGCATGCTGAACGGGAAATCTGGAATTCAGCAAACGATAATTCTTATTTGCTGCTGAAAGATGCACAACAACGTACACAGGTAGAGCAAAAGTTCAATGCCTTTGTTCAAAAGGAATTTGAAGAAGATTTTCAGGCTGGTTTTAAGATGCACTTTGACTTTGTTCCGCTTCAGGAAGATCATCTTTCGGCTGAAGCATCAGGTAATTTGAAGACCTATTTATTCATTTTGGGAGCATTAGCAGTGTTGTTACTTACAATAGCGGCAATAAATTTCACCAATTTAATGACAGCAAAATCTGTTGAGCGTCTTAGAGAAATAGGTGTGCGTAAAGTGATGGGTGCTCCGCGTAAAAGCTTAATTGCTCAATTTTTAACCGAAGCAGGGGTGATAATTGTTTTGGCTATCATGATAGGTACGTTGGGAGCACTTGCATTGCTACCCACATTTAATAATCTGACAGGATTAAATATAAGTCTTGCTAGTTGGGATTGGTCATACTTTGTAATCACTCTGGTAGTTCTGCTTTGCAGTACTACACTATTAGCAGGAGGTTGGCCTGCACTTATTTTATCGCGGTTCAAACCAGCAACTGCCTTAAAGAATAACACCTCCTCCCTGAGCAAAAGCGGTAGTATTAGAAAGTTGCTAATTGTCTTTCAGTTTACGGTTTCTGTAGTTTTTATCATAGGTACTTTGGTAGCAAAAAGGCAACTGGATTACATCAAAAATACCGATACAGGTCTTGATCGATCTAATGTTGTTGTTGTCGATGCTAACGGAATGTCTCAACAAACGGTAGAGTCTTTTAAAAATGCATTGCTGGCCTCGCAATCCATATCAAACGTCACTACATCTTCTCATACTCCAGTAGATATGCAAGGCGGTTACAGTATGCAGGTTAATGGTCAAGAAAGCGGAATTTCGATAACGGCAGCTCCTGTAGATAAAGATTATGTTACCACATTGGATATGCGTGTAATCGCAGGGTCCAATTTTAATGAAACCGATAAAATGCAAGTGAAAGTTGCTTCTGAAGAGCGTACTTATGCTTTTATGTTGAATGAAACAGCTGTAAATAAATTAGGATTTACTCCAGAAGAAGCTATAGGAAAGGCAGTAAATCTTAATGGAAGGGCTGGATATGTCAAAGGTGTTCTGCAAGATTTTAATTTTGTATCACTACATCAAAAGATCACTCCAGTAGCACTTTTTGTAGAGTATGACTGGTCTGCTAAAGTTCTAATTAAGGTACAAGGGAATACAGCTCAGTCCCTTTCAGAAATTCAACAGGTTTGGAAAGCGTTTAAACCTGATAGTGCGATCACGTATTCCTTCTTAGATCAAGATTATCAAAATCTTTATGAAAGTGAACAGCGCACTGCGAAGATTCTGAATGTTTTTGCCGCAATAACCATTTTGGTTTCTTGCCTAGGTTTGTTTGGACTTTCAGTTTTTATGGCAGCACAGCGAAAAAAGGAAATAGGCATACGTAAAGTTCTTGGTGCTTCTATCGCTCAAATCACCTACTTGTTATCTATCAGCTTTTTGAAACTTATTGTGATTGCGCTTTGTGTCGCAATGCCTCTAGCATGGTATATAACTACAACCTGGTTACAGGATTTTGCCTATAAAATTTCAGATCCTTATGAACTCTATTTCTTAGCGGGAGGTATTGCGATCACTATTGCATTGTTGACCCT
>Ga0208029_1001042_pt1 | contig 13676 bp, 10 predicted proteins | sample MalvireepMed_s12_FD_184242 | JGI IMG/M metagenome (GOLD analysis project Ga0208029, IMG submission 184242) | Marine viral communities from the Global Malaspina Expedition - Malaspina viral metaG DeepMed_s12 (SPAdes) (version 2) | ecosystem: Environmental > Aquatic > Marine > Oceanic | place... | reverse complement strand
ATCTATTACTAAGGACGAATATTTACAGGCTCAGAGCGATCAGCAGGTAATGATTCTGCGCACCGATACACTCAATTCGTGGTGGCATGGTCTACCGTTAGACTCTGAAGACGAAGCCGTCACCACCAAACAAAGCGTCTATGACGCCAACAACGACTAAGGAGGAAGTATGAGCGAGCAGGAGAAGACCATTCCCATGCCGGAGATGATTGATTTTGACGCTCCGATTCTCGACATGAATGATGTGCCTGTTGTATCTGAAGAGGGCGCTACGATGAGGATCGGGGAGGCCTGTATCAACAGTCTGATGGCTGCTATCCCAGACGATAAGTCCGACGGGGTGCAGAAGCTGAAGCGGTACAATCTGGCCCGAAAGATCAAGGGCTCTTCAGACGACGAGGATTACCCCACGGTCCACCTGAGTTCTAAGCAGAAGACCCTCATCCTGGGCCAGGCTGAACAGATCTGGTCCGTCCTGATCTACAGCCGTATTCACGAGGCCCTCGAGGGGTCATCTGAGGAGGAGGACGAATAATGCCAGTCAAGGTTCGCAAGGGTACTGGTGCCAAGCCCTATAAGATTGTCAAACGGACGACGGGTGAGGTAGTCGGCGCGAGCTCGAGCAAGAAGAAGGCTGATGCGTCAGCCAAGGTCACGAACAGGGCATATGGCTCAAGAAAACGATAGCCAGGCCGAGGAGTTCACCTCTGCAAACTGGCCGAAAGAGAGGTGGCCGAATTTCTCCCATGCTGAGATGCGTTGTACGCACACTGGGATCTGCCGGCTGAATCCATCTTTCATGGATCGCCTGCAGGGGCTGCGGTCGCTGCTGAAAACACCCATGTTGGTTACGAGTGGGTATAGAGCTCCCAGCCATCCGGTGGAGGTTAGCAAGGCACACCCAGGGACCCATAGTGAGGGCCACGCTGTCGATATTAGATGTGGCAGCGGCGACGCGTGGAGAATAGTTACCGCTGCCGGGAGTTTGGGGTTTACCGGGATAGGCGTGGCCCAATCATCCAAGGGCGGTCGTTTCGTTCACCTGGACGATATCGACAAGGCTGCGTGGTCTCGTCCTGCAATGTGGTCATACTAAGGAGTTATGAAATGGGATTTATCAAAGAACGAATTCAGAGTGTAATTAGTAAGAAAGTTGCTGCTGTCGGTATTGGCCTGACACTGGTTGATACATGGCCCCAGGCTGCTGTGATCGTTGCATATCTTTTGGCTCAGGCATGGTCTGACGCTCTTAAGGATCAACATTTATCATAAAACTGTTTTATGTTAGATGAAATTTTTCAGGGGATCTATAGTAGTGTAGTAGAGGCACAAAATGCTATAGAGCAGCACTACATCGGTGAGGTGACCGAGGATTATTTCGAGGCCGACGGTCATCCTAAGATGATAGTGGTCAAACTGCCAGGGAAAGATGGGCAATTAAAAGACGTACACATACCCGCTATTACTCTGGTTCCTCATTATGGCTTGGCTATTTCTGAAGTTAGTGTTGAGATGAAAGTCAAGTTGTCCAGCAGTGAGGATGACAAAGAACGAAAGGGCCACAAGGGCGGTAGAATTAGAAAGATTATTACTGATTTCAGTAATAGAGAAGGCGGTAAAGAATTAGCCACTATCAGTGTAAAGTTCAAAGGTAAAGAGCCACCTGAAGGACTCGCGCGAATCAAAGACAATTTGATTAAGTTTATTCCAACGTAGTAGGAGACGATAATGGCACTCGCAGATGCTTTTGTAGGCTTACCGATTGAGAGTCTGATTTTAGATCCACTGTTGTCAGCAGCTAAGGGTCAGGCAGCTCTTGCTCAAGTCACCTTGGATTTTGTCGAGGCTCTGGCTTTTGAAGAGAACGACGGGAAGGATAATTCAAGAACCACAAAGCTGCTAGATATCGATCTGGATCGACTGGCGAATAAGCCTGATGGGTCTATGACTCATCTTAATCAGAAGGTCCAGATGCCTCTGCTTCCATTGGTAACCATTCCGAACTTTAGTTTGGATACTATGGAAATCGACTTTATGATGGAAGTAAAGACTAGTGAGAGTTCTTCTTCAAAGGACAGTAGCAGCGATACCTCTTCTAGCTCTGTAGGCACTGACACATCCGCGAGTTTGTCCTATGGTTTTTGGGGCGTCAAGGGTAAGGTTTCCACCTCTGTACAAACAGAGAATAAAACGAGCGGTACTGTTTCGAGTAGCAAAGACACACAGCGCAGCTCTGATCAGTCGGCAAAATACCACATCAACGTGAAGGCTAAGCAGAACGAACCTGCTGAAGGAATGGCAAAGTTCACTCAGATTCTAAGCAGTCTCATCGAGCCTATTACTGTGACACAAGGCGATAATCCGGCCGGTGAATAGAACCGCTGACACGATAACGTAATGGTCCGAGATAATTGTGGAAGAGCAAATAGCCGAGCAGATAACGGCGTCGCCAATCGCCGAGGAGGCGATGCACATCCTTGGCGAGCTTTGGTGGCTGTTTATCATCGTTGCTGGTATTATAGTTTTCAAAGAAACTATCAAATCATTCGTGACAAGTATCATGGTGCTTCGATCTGGCACCTACGAAGTAGACGATGTTGTGATTCTAGAAGGTGTGCCGGCGCGAATCGTGAGGATGGGTATCTGGAAAACGACGTTCTATGTGTATCGACAAGTCGATGGTGGGAAACTTTTTCATTCAACTAGAGATATAATGAACGAGGAACTACCTCAACTTCATATAGAGATTCCCCAACAGAGGATGGATCAGCTTATCCCAGACGAGTTTCTAGGTAGGCCTGGGAATCAACCCTAAAGAACCGAAGAAAGTAGATATTCATATGTTCACTAAGTTGAAAATTTCAACGGAGGGTAAGTGATATGCCTGCTGGTCGTCCTGAAGATTATAGACGTAATAATGTAGCAGTGCCAAATGCAACTATGAAAGCTCTTGGAAGGAATGGAGGTGGACAGAGTCCTATGCCTCCAGGACTTAGTGGAGCTCCGCCTGCTCCAGCCGCAGTTCCTAGGGCTAGGCCGGCTGCTGGCGCTCCTGGTCCTGCTCCAGCTGCTCCAAGACCTGCTGCCGCTCCAGCTGGTAGGCCTGCTCAGGGTGCAGGTCAAGATATAGAGGCTAGGGTTGCTCAGTTGAGCCCTGAAGAGAAAGCTGATATACTGGCTTTTGCGGATGAAGCGGGTAGGTCTGGTCAGCCAATGAGTCCTGAGGTTCAGCAAATAGTTAGAGCTATTAGGCTCTCTAGCCCCACACAGGGTGGAGGGGCACCAGCAGCTCCAGGTCCCGCTCCGGTTAGGCCTGGTGGGGCAGCTCCACCTAGACCTGGTATGCCAGCTCCAGCTAGAGGCCCAGCTCCGCCGCCTCCACGAACTCCTCAAGCTCCTCCGCCCTCTCAAGCCGCTCCAGCTCCTCAGACGCCTATGGCTCCTCAAGGTAATGGTGGTGGCACTAGACGACGAGTCTTTCCAAGAATGTAGGGTAATATGACAGAAATAGTAACTCCTAAAAAGCCTAAGCCTAAAGCTAAGGCCAAAGCTAAGGTTCCTGTTGTAGGAAGTGTGGATACTACACCTACGCCTACTCCTACACCTACACCCACGCCTACTCCTACTCCAACGCCGATAGTAGCCCCAGCACCTACACCTACACCTACACCGGCTCCTACACCTACACCTACACCTACGCCTGCTCCTGCTCAAGAGGCTGCTCCAACCCCGGCTCCTACATTAAGAGAGTCTATTAGGGCTAGAGCTGGAGAGGTAGTAACAGGTCTTGGGATAGAGGATAGAGCTAGAGAAGAGGAAGCTAGATTAGAACTTATTCGAGAGAGCGCGCAAAGAGGTAGAGAACAGTTAGGTAGAGTCTTTGCTATAGATCCGGGAGGTCTATCTGGTGGTGCACAGAGGAAGTTTGAACTATTTGAAGCTGATGTAAGTAGGCAAAGAGTCGAGGCTCAGGTAGGTCTGACTGCTGAGAGGTCCGCTAGAGCTATAGCTAATCTGCAAGCCCTTACTGGGGCTGAAGTGTCTCTAGGTGAATTGGGAATCCAGGAGCGTGGACAGACTGAGGCTGAACGTGCAGCTAGAGAAACTGAGAGATTCAGGAGAGAAGAAGCTATAGGTAGAGTCCAGGCCGCCTCAGGGATATATGCTCCCACAGTTGCGGCAAGGGGAGTAGCTGTTGCCGAAGCTGGCCAGGAGGAGGTAGAGAGATCGGCTCTAGTTAGAGAGTTTGAGGAAAGTAGACAGTTTGATGCCCAGACAACTCAAAGGGCGGATGAGTTTTCTAGGAGCTTAAACCTTAGTACAGAAGAGTTTTATGAGGGTGTAAGACAATTTGATGCTGGAATTGCCCTAGAAGATAAGCAACTTGAAACTTCAATTCTACAGTTCAACGCCCAACTTTTTGAGGATAATAGAGTCGCTCAGGCGCAAGAGGCTCTTGCTGCGGGAGGACTTGCACTATCTGAGGCTGAGTTAGATCAGAGAGCTGTTGAATTTTCACAAAATAATAAGCTAGATGTAGCTAGATTTAGAGAAGCTCAGTCTCAGTTCAGAGCTGGAACAGCTATTACTGATAGAGAGTATGCAGAGAACGTTAGGCAGTTTAATGCTCAAATAGGTGAGACAATTAGAGCGGCGCAGGTTCAGGAGGATATTGCTAATAGGGGCGTAAATCTTGGAGAAGCTGAGCTAAAGCAAAGGTCAGATGAGTTTATTGAGACTCATGGTCTCGATACTGCACAGTTTGATTTATCTTATAAACAATATAGATCTGGACTAAGTATAGATGATAGAGATTATAAGGAGCAAGTTAGACAGTTTAATAATACCATAGACGTAGATAGGGGTAGACTCGGCCTGTCAGAAGCTGAGCTAAATGCCCAAGGAATACAATTCTCTCAGAGACTTGGTCTAGATTGGCAAGATTTTAATGAATCTATTAGACAATTCGATGAGGGTATAGAACTTCAGGATAGGGAGCGGGCTGCTCAAGTAGATCAATTTGCTCAGGAAATAGGTCTTAGAACAATTACTGAGGTAGGGCAGTTACGTATTAATCAGGGAGAACTAAACCAGAGGATTCTGGAGTTTTCTTCTACTAATAATTTGGATCTAGAGAGGTTCCGAGAAGGAGTTAGGCAGTTTGATGAAGGAATTAGGATTGAAGATGAGCAGATAGCTAATCAGGTAAATCAGTTTACAAGAGATATAGGTCTTCGGTGGTTTGGTGCAAACGCTCAGGTAAGTGTTAGCATGGCTGAGCTGGAGCAAAGAACAGAGGAGTTTGTAGCCACTAATGCACTAGATAGGGATAGATTCCTAGAGGCAATTGTACAATCTAGGGAAGGTATAAGGATTGAAGATGCACAACTAGCGGCTCGGGTGGAAGAGTTTAGAGCTGAGCTGACTGGAGATCTTACTGAGTCTGTAACCCTTGAATCTATGGGAGTTCCTGTTGATAGGTATATGAACCCTGACGGGACTGTTAAGGACTTAGACATAGTATTTAGGGTTATGGAGGGAGTACAGGAAAATTTTCTAACTAAATATGGTAGACGTCTTACTAATGAAGAGGGGCAAAGATTACTTAGAAGAGAGCCGGTAGTAGTTAATACAGATGCTTTAGGAGCTAGAGCTTCTGTACAGAGAGAGGCAGAAAGAGCAGCTTTAGTTAGGGAAGAAATAGAAAGAGCCGAAGTGACTGGAGTAATGGTTACTGAAGATATAACTTTAGAGTCTTTAGGCTTTTCTATGGACGACCCTGCTATTACAACTGGGGATCCTGCGACTATATTTGAAGAGGCGAACAGAAATTTTTTAGCTAAGCATGGTAGAGATCTTACTACAGAAGAATGGAATAGTTTAATAGGAGGAGGGGCGGTAAGAGTTGAGCAAGTCACTGAGGAACGTAGGGAGTCTGAACGAAGAGCAGAAGAAGAAGAGAGATCAGCTAGGGCTAGAGAGGATCTAGAGCTGGGTAGGCTTGGAGAAGAGGAAAGACAATTTAACGTTGGTCTTCATCAACGTCGAATTGAGTATTCTCAAGATAGAATACAAAGACAGGTTGAGTTTGCTGAAACGCTTGGATTGGATGCAAGTAAGGTTGCAGAACAAGCTAGGGAGTTTGACGAGAACTTAAGGCAGAGAGATTACGAGTTTCGTGCAGAGTATAATCGAATGGTTGGAGAGTTTGCCCAACAGGCTGGTTTATCTGTAGAGCAGTTTGAAGAGTCTAAGAGGCAGTTTAATGAAGGAATGGATCTTCAAGATGAACAGCTTGAGGAAACTATTAGGCAGTTTAATAGAAACACAGGAAATCGACAATCTGAATTTGCTAAGACTAGTATGTTGGAACAGCTCCGCTTAACTTTAGATATGGATATAGCCCAAACTGATCAGGCCCTGCAAAGAGCTAGAGAGACTGGGACTTTTATAGATCCAGACACTGGAGATACTGAAGAGACATTAACTTCCAGACAATTCTATCTGGATAAACAAAGAGCTATAGCTGCTGAGACTGGGCAGTTCAGCTCTACTATAACCCTTCAAGATGACTTTGGTATAGATCCAACAGAGTTTCTAAGTCCTGCAGGGCACATAACCGACCAGTCACGTTATACTGAAGTAATTGATACAATAAGTAGTAACTTTAATGCTCTATATGGGCGCACTCCTACTTTTATTGAGGTACAGCAATTGCTGAGGGGGGATCAAATCTCTATAGTACGTCCTACTCTAATGGGTCGAAGAATGGATCTAGATGAAGGGCAGCAGGAATTCCAAGAGATGCTACAGGAAGCTGAGTCTAAGGGGTTTTGGGTGGATGAAGGAGGGTATAGGGTAAATACTCTATCTACTAATATAGCTAATGATGCTAGGGAGATGGAGAATAAGAGAATAGAGTTAGGTCTAGGTGATCTAACAGAGAGAGCTAGGCAGTTTGATGAAACTAGAACTGCAGAGGATAATGAATTTCTCGTAGAGTCTCAGCTAAGCAGGGATCAGTTTGATGAAGCGTCTGCACAGTTTACTCTTAGTATAGAAGCTAGAGCAGATGAGTTTGCTAGTAACTTAGGGTTAGAGAGAGATAGCTTTCTACAGTCTGTTAGAGAGTTTAGAGCTGGAACTCTAGGTGTAGTAGAAGGGGCTAGAGATATATCGGCTCAGGGCTTAGACATTGATATAACATATCTTAATCAGTTGAGAAGTACAGATCCTGGTGCGACCGATCTACCTGAGTTAGAAGCTAGAATTCTAGAGGATATTAAACTAGCTTTGCCTGGAGCTACTGAAGAGCAAGTTCTGCAAGTTTCTCGTGGAGAGACTGTTACTGTAGATAGTATGGTTACTCTACAGGGTAGGCAGATGTCTGAATCGATTAGACAGTTTGACAGAGAGATGTTATTGAGACGTACGGAGGACCGGACCAGGGTATTAGATATTACTACTAGAGAAAGTATGGAAGAATTAAGGTTGGGTTTGGAGGATCGTAAATTTGAGCAGAGTAAGAAAACTTTTGAAAGGGAGATGAATAGAAGAGTAACAGAGTTTACTCAAACTCATGGTCTAAATTCAGCTCAAGCTAAAGCTATTCAAATGGATTTGTCGGGGCGCCTACAGTTGTCTCAAGATCAACTAGAGCAGGAGATTTTAGAATTTGCCGCTAGGAATCAACTCGATCTAGCAGAACTCACTGGTCAGACTGCTATTGGAGGGGTTATTACCGCAGAAGAACTAGGGGTTCCTACGGGCATAGTTATGCGAGCTGATGGAAGAGGGCATGATCTAGAAGTAATGCAGCCTAGGATTAGCGCTTTGCAGGATTCCTTTTCCGCAGCTACTGGGCAAGAGTTAAGTGCTCAGGAGGCCCTAGATTTACTTGGTGGTGGAAGTATAGAAGTAGAAGGCTTACCAACTTTAGCGGCTAGGAGCTTAGCTGCTACTATAACCTCTCAGCAGATGAGCCTAGCCGCGGACATATCTAGGGTTGCTGATGAGCACGAGCTAAATGTAAGTGCCTTTTCGCAATCTATGCTAGAGTCAGATAGAGCCTTTGATGAGGCCGTATTACAAGCTGCTATAGATAATGGGCTTGAGGAAGATAAGTTTAATCAGGCGATTACTGCCTGGCGAGCTCAAGATGTAAACTCTAAAGCTGCCCTTAGGATGAATCTGTCTAATATCACAGGGCTTATGACTGGTGAGGGAGAAATTACACCAGAGGAGCTTGGTGTTACTCAAGAGGGTATATACGAGCCTGTGCTTTCGGAGATAACTATGAAGTCTCTTGGGTTTTCTATCACTCGTGGTCTTCCTTCTATTTTTGCTGATGCACGAAGGGAGGCGGGGATTACATCAACTTCTACGCCTCTAGAAGTTCAATACGCGCATAATCAGGCCTATAATACTATTAAAGAAGCTGTTAAGCAGCAGCACAATATAATTATTAATACTAGGCAAGCCCAACTATTAGCTGGCGGAGAGTTTGGGAACCCGCCTATGAAATCTATAGAGGGTCCGCCTATACCTGGTCAAGAAGGAGAGATAAATGAAGAAGTATTTGCCGAGAAAACTAGGCAATACCAAGAAGCTTTCTTCTTAGCTACAGGTCAGGAACTATCATTTGAGCTGGCACAAGATACTCTAGCTCCCTCTTTTGATAAGAGGGCCTTGATTGACCAAGATGTGCCTGGTGTTTACAGGTCTAGCCCGTCCATTGGAATCGGTGTAACAGAGCTACCTACTATGGCTGCTAGGCAAATAGCTGGTGCTTTTGGACTACAGTTAGATCAATTTAACACTGCTAAAGACCAGTTTGATGCAAACTTTGAGCAGCAAGTTAATCAAATTGCTAGAAGTTTTGAGATGGACGAGGAGAATCATGAATTAGCTTATGCCTCAGTGCAGTTATCTAATTTAACAAAGGAACGATTGACAAACGACCTAATGGATCAGTACGGAGATACACTCGATCGTAATGAGGCAGGAGTCCTTATAAACCTACTTAATGGAGGCTCTATGGGTTGGGCTCCAGAGAAATCAGGAGGTATATGGCAAGCTTTATCTACTGTAGGATTGGGTATTGCGGGCAGCTTCCTTGGACCTGCAGGAGCCGCGGCTGGAACCGCTGTGGCTGAAAAACTATTCTAGGGCCAATAAGGAGTTATATAAATGGGAAGAGGTAGAATTGACTGGAGTGTTCCAGCGCAAGCTTTTCTAGGTGCTTATAGAGAGAGCGGAAATAAGTTTCTAGACTTTAGGCTTACTCAGGAGGAGCAACGTAAGACTTCGGATAGAGCTGCGGCTAAGGCTATAACGAATCAAATGAAGAGTATACACGGGGATGGTTATACCCCTAGTGATGTAACTGCTGCCACAGAGTTTGGCCGTAGCAAGATGGCTGAGCTGCTAAGTCCAGAGGCACGAAAAATAGTAGAGAGATACATAGACAATTTAGGAGTTGTAGGACAGAGAACGGCCGCAGGTAAACGTAGGACGTATGAAAGTGGTACTAGGTTACGCTCTGAGGGGCTAGAAAGCCTGATGGCCAAAACGCCTGTTACGGGTGAAGGCTTCTTAGCAAGAGCTGAGGGAGCTGAGGGGATAAGACTAAGCCAACTAGAAGCAAAGGAGGCATTTACTCCTTATGCTGGAGCCACGCAAGCTGAAGGAGTCCTGCCGTTTGTGGGAGAGAGAGCCGGGGCTCTACGTACAGGCAGTGTGGAGATGGCTGATGCACTGGAAGGATTTCCTTGGCCCTTCAAAGAATTTAAGTTAGAAGATTCAGAAAATCTAGAGAGAATATACACAAGGAGTGGAGGTTTACCGGGTGGTTTTTCTTCTTGGTTGGCTGATATAAATAGGATAAATAAAAACAGTAGTGAAGCAAAGATCCTAGACTTTATTAATAGGCGAGAGGGGAATTTAGAGCTTGCAGCTAAATCTGGTTGGATTGATCCTGCATATATGAGTGCTAATATAGCAGAAGGCTACAATAGTTTGCTTATAGAAAGAGAAAGAACTAAATCTAATGCAGCTGAAAGTGCTGATTATTCAACACTGCTAAATAGTTTAGGGAAGGCTAGACAAAACAAAAACATAGGTCTTGCTCAACACGCTCTAGATATATATGGTAGAGACACTGGAAACAAACAAAGTAATTTGGCTAAGCAAGCTCTAATTACGACTCTAACCCCAGGCCTACCAAACATAGTTCATATGGATGCCGATAAAAGCTATGAATCTTATATGCGTCAAGTAATGATGTCTTTATTGAGAGGAGACATAAAGGGAAAGTTTAATGAAGATACTAACGAGTACGAAGCCCCTAACGTTAATGCAGTTTATCAGAGCGCCCGTGAATTATATAACACTTTTAATCCAGGGCAGCAAGTATCTACTACAATAGGTAGAGCAAGATCAGCAGAGACGTATATGAATTTGGCTAGCAGTATAGAAAACAGATTAGATAAGTTTCAGAGCATGGATGATAAGGTAGCGTATGCCTCTAAGGTGAGAGAAGGCCTTAATGCATCAGACCCTAACTTTTTAATTGGTATTAGGAACCAAATAGGGACGTTACCAAAAGAAGTTTCTGTGGCTTTATTTGGTGAGGCTCAGCTGTCCCCATTTATATCCAGGCAGGAGGGTGATCCTGGCACAGCATCCAATCAATTAGGACCAGCACCAGCTCTGCAAGGACCTTGGCCACAAGGCACTGATCAATCTACTGCTGTTGGTAGTACCGCCGCGGCTCAAGCTCCCCCTGTTGGACAGCCAGTAGAAGAACAAGACGACAGATCATTTGGGTATAGTCTAGGCGCGGGAGCGGCGGAACTTGCTAGAGAGGCTGTTACACCAGGCGGCATGTGGCCTCCACCTTCGATGTCTAATATTGGAGATGCTGTAGCTAGAGGATCGAATGCGCTCGTAAGATTTGGCTCAGATTTAATAGAAGGAGCTTCTGGAGTAAATCCTAGGGAGGTATTAAGGGAAGAGGAAAGAAAGGCGAGGGACTTCTGGGTAGGAGGAACAGACAAAGTTTTAGAGGGGGCTAGCCTTATAAGATATGAAGAGATGAGGAAGCTTAATGAACTAGGCTACTCTAAGGACGATCTTGAAGTTCTCTCTTACAGAGAGATTAAGGATATTCTACAAAACAAAGTTCCTAGGCCTTCAGACTTTCAGACCTCTCAGCCAAAGGGATTCTTAGAGCGTTCAAGAGAGGTAGTTGAGCCTCTTATTACAAGCGCAGTAAGTAGTTTACAACAACCAGAAGTTGGGCCACAGGACTTAGGCTGGCCTCCTTTACAAGTACGTCTGAGGCTACAAGAACTAGGTTATAATATAGAGCATATAAGGAGTCTCTCCCCCGAGGAGATTAGTGCTATTGTAGAGAAAAGCATACCTGCGCCTCAAGCTAGGTAAGGGCACCTAATATGAATAACCAAAGAGACCCACTAGAAGAAGCTTATAGAATAATAAATGGGGACTTTAAACCAGCCTCAAATCTGGAAGATGCACACAATATAATAAACAATGTTTCCGCTCCTACCCACTTTGAGTTCTTACGTTCAGGCGCATCGAACACAGACACCCGTAGCTCTAGGCAGTATAGAACCTCCTTAAAGATGGACCCTAGGCAGAGAGCTGCTGAGCAGGCGGCTAGAACAGAGGTATCTAATAGTCTAAAATCCTTTAGGGAAACTGGAGTCTTAGATGAATTCAGGGACTATGAACGTAGAGAAGGAAAAACTCTAGCGGGATCTGAGTGGCTAGGAAGTATAGATACTACTTTTGAGGATCTACTATCTCCAGCCTTTGATCTTCTACAAGCAAGCCAATTTGCAACAACTGGATTTGTTCAGGAGCTACTTAGAACTAACTCTGCTTATGAAGCCTTTAAGCAAGCAGGCGTAGAGTTCTCTAACGCTATGCCAGGCTTAGAATCAAGCGAGGCGAGGAGGCCTTCTTGGGGGGATATACTAGATCCAGAGGGAGATGATCCTTGGGTCTCAGCTGTTGGAGGCTTTGCTTTAGATGTATTGCTGGATCCATTAAACTTATTACCTGGAGGTTTTATACTCAAAGGCATAAGTAAAATCCCTATGGCTTCTAAAGGCGCTCAACTATTTACCAAGTCTCGACCAGGCACAATCCTTAGACAAAAATTTGTAGCCGATGCTGATCTTAAAGATTTAGGTGAGCCCGGAGAGGCGCTTATACAAGTACGTAAAGAATTTGAGCAGAACGATATAGATACTGCCTTCCATGTAGTAGAGGCCGCAAATAAGCAGTTTGCTAATTCTACTCCGCACGAGAGAATGTTATTACGGGCCTACTTCGATCAACCTCAAATCTTAGAGCAACAACTTAAAAGAATAGTTGATGCTGGTGGGCCTATACAAGCAGACCGTATTCCTAGTATCCTTAAAACAAGGGACATAATAGCCGAGCAAAATGAAAGATTATGGACGTCCTCTGTTCTAGAAGGTTGGTTTGATTCTGCTGCTTTTAGAGAAAACTATATATATGAAGGCACACCTTCTAGGTTTAGTAATAGAGCTTTAGATAAACAAGGACGCCATTCTACTCCATCAGTTAGAGGAACACCTAAAGATCCTTCCTTCGGTAAGGCTAGAAAACATAAGGACATGACTACCGAAGATCGCATAACAAAAATTATGGAAGAGAATGGTATACCTATAGAGTTAGATATAGCAGCTACTCAAGTAGCTAGAACTTTAGAGCAAGCTAGAATTAGTAACTCTCGTGAATTCATTAAGGCCGTAGTAAGCAACCCAAAAATATCTGCAAAAGTTGTTGACGTTTTGCCTAATGGAAAGCCTCTTTGGTCCAATGATAAAATGTGGAAAGAGTTCAAGAACGATATAGAGAATACTCCAGGCTATAGTATATTAACGATCAAGCAGCATGTGCTAAAGAAGAAAGAATGGGTATCTGATCCTACACATGTTCCTGCTAAGGGAGAAGCTATAAGGAAAATAAGAAAGACTTTAACCCCAAAAGAAATACTATCTGGAGAAGCACTAGCTAAGACTAAAAAAAGAACCGTTGCTGCGTATGTACTCCCTACAGAAATAGTAGATGAAGTTAATCGTATGGAGAAACTTTGGTCTAGCGGGGATGAAATAACTAAACTCGTTAATACTGTGGAGAAGGCTACTAGTATTTGGAGAGGGTTAGCCACATTATCTACAGGGTTCCACGTGAGAAATTATACAGGCATGCTCTCACAAAACTGGCTTGCTGGAGTAGGGACAGATTATAAAAAGTGGTTAAAGGGAGACTTTCCAGTACCAGGGCAATTCTTGCATAGACATATACAAGCCTTAAAGCTTCAGGTTATGGACCAAGGGCCTGGTGCACTACCTAAGAGAATGCAAAAAGCCTTGAAGCTTCTAGGGGTTGAAGACTTAAATAAAGTAAAAATAGATGTTAAGTATGAGGGAAAGAATATATCCGCAGAAAAAGTCCTAGCTATGGGTAGAAAGGAAGGTGTCCCTCAGAGCGCTACTAGGTTAGAGAACTTACCTGAAGATTTTGAGGGCCAGTTCTTAACTAAATTTGAAAGGGCTTTAGGAAAGAAACCGGCTAAACTAGGCCCAGAAGCAGACATAACTCCAGTAACTAGAATG
>Ga0208029_1001027_pt1 | contig 13765 bp, 12 predicted proteins | sample MalvireepMed_s12_FD_184242 | JGI IMG/M metagenome (GOLD analysis project Ga0208029, IMG submission 184242) | Marine viral communities from the Global Malaspina Expedition - Malaspina viral metaG DeepMed_s12 (SPAdes) (version 2) | ecosystem: Environmental > Aquatic > Marine > Oceanic | place... | reverse complement strand
GGCATCATTCCAAGTTGGAACTACTGGTGATGCTGACGCTTACTGCAAACTCAATATAACGGATGGAACCGCATTAACTGATACATTCAATATCCAAAACGATACGGATGCTATTATTGATGAGGCCTTACCTGCCGATACTCAGATAGAATGCACTCCAGTTGTTGGGGTGGATTCTGGTACTGAGGCTGGTATTGGTTATCCGTATGTTGTTGTTGCGTGGTATTAGGAGGTATGTTATGGCTGAAAAATTAACAAGGGCACAACACACTGCAAGTGGTAAAATACCCGAGAATGGTTTATCCTCGCTTGAAAATGTAAGTGGTGAGACTTTAGCATCACTTGCATTAAACTCGCATGGGCCGAACCAGATGCCTATAGGGGTAGTTCATAAGTCAGTTTCCACTCCACGTGGTAAATTTACTTTTGACTAATAAATAAGGTAGGGGGGGCTACGGCTCCCCCAATCCTTTGGAGGAATTATGGCTAAGTATATAAATGAAGTTGATGCGTTTTTGTATGGGCGAACCAAACCGACTTCTCCTAAAGAAGCATACGGACATGATAATTGGAAGGGCCGAGGCTATCTAACTATGGACCAGATGTCTGGTGGTGGAGAGAGAGGAAGAGAGTTTATGGCGTCACAGAGACGCTCTAACAACATGGTTAATGTTGAGGGTAATGAGGTTGGTGCATGGAATTTGGAATTTTAAGTATTAGTGAATATAATAAACGTTCCTAAAAAGGAAGTAGAAGATTTTATCCCTGAAGATTTTGGGGGTAAAAGAGAAGTAAAGACAGCGTGTGTTGTTAGATACGGTGGGTTTGGAGATATGATTCAAACATCGTCCATATTTCCAAGACTAAAAGAGCAGGGTTACAGGGTATGTTTAAATGTAACCGAGCGCGGTGCAGAGATATCTGAAAGTGATCCAAACATAGATGAGTTACTTGTTCAGAAGACTGATCAGGTTCCAGCTAATAGGCTTCTAGAATACTGGGAAAAAATGTCCCCATGTTTTGATAAGGTTGTTCAATTATCAGAATCTATAGAGGGTAACCTATTAATAATGGGGTCAAGATTTGAGCAGTTGAATGGAGAATCCGTTAGAGTTCCTGCAGATCCAAGATTTAATGGGTGGAGTAAGGAAGAGATACACAAAGAGTGTAATAAAAATTACATGGAAGAAACCCACGATAGGGCTGAAGTTCCATATGAGTTCTCTCCTAAATTTTTTCCAACCAAGAAAGAGAAAAGATGGGCTAGGGATGTAAGAAGAAGGATAAAAACCAAGAATGTAATTTTATGGGCTCTAGCTGGATCGTCTGTACATAAGGTGTATCCATGGACAGATATGGTAATATCCAGAATACTTCTGAAAAGGGACGATGTTTCATTTGTAACTGTGGGAGATGACCTATGCCAGCTGTTAGAGATGGGGTGGGAAAAAGAAAAGAAAGTAATTACTAAATCAGGTAAGTGGTCTATACGAAAGACATTGGCTTTCTTAGATGTATGTGACATAGTGATAGGGCCGGAAACTGGAGTACTAAATGCGGCTTCGACATTAAATTGCCGTAAAATAGTCATGCTTTCTCATTCATCCAAGGAGAATCTTTCTAAGCATTGGAATAATACTGCCACACTAGAGCCGGAGTATTACAAAGATTTTTGTTTCCCATGCCATAAATTACATTATGGATTTAACACTTGTTACAGGGATGATGCAACAGGAGGTGCTATGTGCGCTTCTAATATTAAACCAGAAACAGTAGTATCAGACATATTAGGAAATCTTAAATGAGTACATATTTAGTGCTATGCCAAGATATGGCTAGAGATGTCGGTATACCTGGGACTGGTCCGTCTGCTGTAGACGCCTCTACTCTTTCTGAAGAAGAAACTTCTGTAGTTAGATACGTAGCTCAAGCAGATCTTGATATACAAAGTAGATGGTTTGATTGGGACTTTCTTTGGAGCGAAGCAACCATCACGGTTACTACTGCTACATCTACATTGGTGTCCGGCGACACTGGATTTCCAACTGATTTAGGTAATTGGAAGTTGGACTCTTTTGTATATGATAAAACATCTGATGATTATATTATATTAGAATATATGCGATGGAATGAATACAGAGATATATATAAGTACGGCACCGTTGCAGAGGATCTTCCAGAAGTTTATTCTCTTAAACCAGATAATAGCATAGATCTATACCCCACTCCTAGTGCAACATCAACTATGGCTACGGAATATTGGGCTACACCAACAGAACTAACTACAGATGCCCAAGTATCTGCAATACCCCCAAGGTTTCACAAGATAATTATAGCAAGGGCTAAGATGTACTATGCAGAGAACGAGGATGCCCCAGAGATTATGGCGGGAGCATTAGCAGAGTTTGAAGACTTGTTAGATAAACTTGAGGCTGATCAGTTACCAAGACAGAAGAATAGAAGGTTCTCGTCTGCTCAGAACTTAGATAATTTTGTGGTAAGAACAGAATGAGCAAGCTTGCTAATAGACAGATAACTCCTAGTAGACTAGAGTCTACATACTTTCCATTTGAAGGTGGTTTAAACATGGTGGATCCTTCTCTGGCTCTTAAGCCTGGAGAACTGGTAGCTGCTAAGAATTTTGAGATTGATATTCGAGGAAGGTATAGAAGAGTAGATGGCTATGAAAGATTTGATGGCCAGACTCTTCCGTCTGAGATCACCTATTATAGGATTCCTTTTACTGTTGGTACTGCTAGGGACTCTGTATTTGATAGCGCCTTCAGTACTGCATTTGACATGCAAATACCTTCCAAAGGAGATTTGGTAAAAGGCGAGACTAGCGGGGCTATAGGATCAATACTGCAAGTTAGTATTGAGGATGTAACTGGAGATGCATCAGCGGGATCCTTCTCTAATTCAGATGCAGAAGGATATGTATACTTTACTGTTGTAACGGGAACACTGGAGGATGGAGAAACTATGTTTTTTCTAAATAAAGATAGCGCGTTTGGAAGCGCATTTAATGTGGAGTACGGATAATGGGAACACCAACAGCGTTAAGAAAAGAAAGATCAGTTCTGACTGGCACCAGTTTTGCTAATAATACTACTGGCGCTATTACTGCTCAGATGGTCAGGCAATTTACAGAGTCAGGGATGGGCGGATATGGGACTATATATTCACCATCTGGAACGCCGGCCAGTCAAGCAGTTGCATCGTTAGCGACCGCAACAATAGATTGGAATGCTGATTCAGTTGGGGCTAATGGCCCTGATGATACGGGAAGTGTGTCTGCTACTACTGTGGGAACAGATGCAGATTTTGCTAATGATAGAATCAGGATATATGATAAAGGATTCTTTATGATCAATCTGGGTGTAAGTTTTGCTCAGACTGGAACCGATACGGTAATATGGACATTCAGAATTGCCCATGATATAGATGGTGCTGGTGCAACTTATCCGGGTTATGACGCCGCTGTTCAAAGAGTAGTTGCTACCTTAGAGAATATGGTATCTATTTCTGGCATCATTGATACCACAGGACACACCACTTACACAGATATTCTTGCTCAGGTTAAGAATGGTCATGCAAGTAATTCTGAGAATTTTCAAATGCACTACGGTCAGTTGTCAGTATTTAGGGTTGGTTAATGGGCGTTCTTGCCACTAGCCTTTCATATGGTCCTCCAGTATTAAGAGATGCCACAGTAGATGCATCTCTAGTTTCCGAACTTCAAGCCGCACAAGAGGATCAAAGAGATATTATTTCGGTTGTCCCCGGAGAGGGTGACGTTCTAGGTGTATGGGTCTATAGTGGAGATGTATATGCCTTCAGGAATAAATCTGGCTCAGTTACTGCTGGAATGTATAAGAGCACCGCAACTGGATGGGACGAGGTTGATCTTGGAACAGCGCTAGATTTTGATGGAACTACTACAGCTGGCGAACCAATACCTGGAGATGTTGGCACACCTACTACTATAGTAGGGGCTGGCGGCGCTCAAGGAGATTTAGCTGGAATTGCATATCATGGTTTATGGGAAACTGGTGGTGCAGGGACAATGGTATTGACTAATGTAACTGGAACATTTGTTGACAATGAAAATCTAACGATGCCATTGCTTGCGTTTGACACCGGTTCCATAGAGATAAGCGAGGGGGATACAATTACTGGAGCATCTTCCGGTAAGACTGCTATAGTAACTAGCGTTAGAGTTAGTAGTGGTGATTGGCCAGATGATGATGTGACTGGATACCTTTCTGTAAAAGATAATTCAGGAACTTGGACAAATAGTGAAGCTATACAGATAAATGGAGTTCAACATGCTTTAGTTAATGGTGCATCTGAACCTACCGCTGTAACTATAGCCAAGGCAGATGGAACTCAATACGAACAGACGCTAAATCCAGGTGGATTATATGAGTTTGTTACCTATAATTTCAGGGGAGAAACTGCCGGTATCACTATGTATGGAGTGAATACTGTAGACAAAGGATTCTCTTGGGATGGCACTGTATTTATAAAGCAACCAACAGGTATGTCGGTAGATACGCCGGAACATATAGCAGCACACCAGTTACATCTATTCTATTCCTATCCAAATGGTTCTATCCAACACTCTAGTATAGCCTACCCAAATCAGTGGAGTGTTATAACTGGGGCGGCCGAGCTTAATGTAGGTGACAATGTAAGCGGGTTCTCCACAGAAGTTAACAACGTGATGTCGATCTTTACAAGAAATAACGCGTACATGCTATATGGTACTTCGTCAGCTGACTGGGATTTAAGACAGTTCCATGCTGGTGCAGGCGCTATAGCATATACACTACAGAAGATGGATCAGACATTCTTCTTGGATGATCGTGGACTTACGTCGCTCTTTACAGTGCAGTACTTCGGTGACTTTCAATCAGCTGTTGCATCTGATAAGATAGATCCGTATATACAATCACAGAAAGAAAATAGCGTAGGTTCAATTAAGGTTAGAGGAAAGAACCAATATAGAATATTCTTTAATGATAAGACTGGTCTTGCCATGACATTTATTAATAAGAAGAACCAAGGTATAATGCCGTTTACTATGTCAGATCAAGTAACTTGTCTAGCATCAGTAGAAGACGCTAATGGATTCGAGGTTTTGTACGGTGGATTTGATGATGGGTATGTCAGGAGATTGGATTCCGGTAATAACTTTGATGGCAGTGAGGTAGCTTCTTTTATTAGAACGGCGTACTATCATTATGATTCTCCAGGAAAGAGAAAGAGGTTTAGAGAATTAAACATTGAGATGAATGCTGATACTTCAACTACCTTAACAGTTACACCAGACTATGACTTTGGCGGTACGTTTACTCCTCCGTCATCGCCAGTCTCAAGTAGTTACGAGGTTACCGTAACGGCTGATGCGTGGAATCAGGATGATATAAGTAACAGTAGTACAGGTGTTACAGTGGTTGCATCAGAGCGAGTAAAGATAAATGGTATCGGAACAAATATGGGATTAATTATTGCAAATAGTTCTACATACGATAAGCCAATAACTCTGCAAGGAGCTTATGTGGACTATTCGTCTAGAGGAATCAGGAGATAGGTATGGCTAGATCACGCGGATTATTGAGTGTTCCCAAATATTACAAGGGAAGCAAACCAAACAGCCATTGGACAGAGTTGATATATGCAACGCAACCTGAGATTGAAAAACTGCGTAAGTTAGATATGCATAATAGTGGTATAGATAAGGAAAACCATTACGGTCCTGGTGGTCTACTTAACATGAATGAGGGTGATACTTTAGATGTAGTATATGGTGGTAACGTTCCCGACAAAATAAAAGATATGATATCAGATACGGGAAATGTACCAGCGAATTCCGTGTTTACCCCCAAGCCAAGAGTTGGTAGGCGCCCACCATTTGCTAAGAAACCAGAGGCATCTGTATATGCTGGGCCGGGATATTCCACTAAGCCTGTGTCACCATTAGATAAGGTTCCAGACTGGAGAAAGAACGTATTCCCAGATAAGCCAAAGAAAGATAAAACGAAGCCTGATAAAACTAAAACGAAAGGAGGTGTTACAAAGTCATGCCCCCCAGGGTTCGTTGGTAATTGGCCTAACTGTCGTAAAGCTCCAACTAAAGACCCGGAAGATGATGTGATTACACCTACCGACAAATGTTTAGGTGTGAGATGTGCAAAGAATCATCATTGCGTAGACGGTAACTGTGTAAAGGACAGTGGTCCCGGTCCCGGCGGTAACGGTAACGGTAACGGAGGAGACGCCCCCACACTAACTACAATTACTAAGCCAGACGAAACACCAATGTTGCAGGAACTAACCAATGAGATGGATTTGCGGAACATGTTAACTAATGTTCTTAATAAGAACAATCCATTATTCAAACAGGCTAGGACTAGAGCGTTACAGGCCATGGCAGGTAGGGGTATTGTTAACAGTAGCATGGCCGAAGAAGCGGTGATGGGTGCAATAATGAATGTTGCTATGCCTATAGCACAGAGAGTTATAACTGATCTTCAAAATGTTATGAAGGAAAATGTTAATGCATCTAATGCTTTTAAGATGGCACTTAATCAGGCTTATTACAATGAGTTACTTACGAGAGTTGAGGCCGCAAATACTTGGAACTTGACTAAGATGCAAGAGGGTGGTATGAATTGGAGAGCTATGTTGGAAGCTAAGGCTGGCGCTGCAAATATAAAAGAGAAAGATCCGTTTGAGAGATATATGGACATGTTGTCTGGTAGAACATACGGCAATATATAATTGATTAGAAAAGCAGTTAACCAAGATGTATCTAAGATTGTAGATCTTTGTAAGGAGGCTCATGAAGAGTCTAAGATCACTACAGCTCCGCTAGATCCTAAGACACTTAGAACTAACGTACAAATATGCGTGCTGTCAGCGGAGCACCTTGTTCTGGTTGTTGAGGTAGACGACAAGATAGAAGGTATGATTATCGGCGTCACTCATCAGCTTTGGTATTCGCGTAAGAAGCAGGCAACTGACCTGTTCTTCTATACCAGTCAGCGTATAAGAGGAGATGGTTGGGGCACTAAACTTATTCGTAGGTTTATAGGATGGGCAAAGGATAATCCTGGTGTAAAGGAGATAATGCTTGGGGTGAGTTCGGGCATTGATACAGATAGAACTAAAATGATGTACGAAAGAATGGGTGCTATACGCATCGGGGAAAACTATGTTATTCCACAGGAGTAGACTATGGGCGGTATAGTAAAATCAATAGGTAAGGCGATAAAGAAATTAGGAAAGGGTATAGGTAGATTCCTAAAGAAATATAAAACAACTATTATACTTGCGGCTGCTTTGTGGGCAGGTCTTGGAGCTTTTGGTGCATCAACATCTGGAGCGTCTATATGGAGCGCGAAGAGTGTTGGTGCTGGTGTTCAGAGAATATTTGGAGTTGCCGTTCCTAGTCAAGCTGCAGGTTATGGACAAGCATTAGAGAGAATGAAGGCAGCTACCACTCTTGGAACTAAGGCAGCAACAGGTGGATTACAGTTGGCTGATGTTGCAAAGTATAGCGATGCATTTGGTAAGAGCAAAACATTTATGGGCGGACTTAAGAAATGGTTTGGGAGTATGCCAGATTGGGGAAAGTATGCACTAACCCAGAGTGGAATGACTATACTTGGTAGTATGCTAGATACGTCTGCAGAAGATGAACTTGCTGCAAGGTATGGTCAAATGGGTATCCCATATGGATCTAAGGTAGATGATCCAACAGCTATATTTGATGAGAATCCACAGTGGAGAGTCGGCCCACCCCCTTCATGGCCGTCTGCACCTACAACTACACCTACAGCACAGACAAGCACGCCGCAGCAGGTCTCTTTAGCAAGGGCGCCAGCAACAGTAGGTGCGCCTAGATCACAGCAGATAGCTGCTATGAGAACAACACCATTGGATGTTAGACCACCCGGAATGCTGGGTGGCCGTAGACAGGGACTTCTACAGTCATCACCGCAAAGGAGGTACGCGTAATGGCTCTTAAACAACCTCGTTCAGCACCTAATATTCCACCGGGTTCTCCTGTTATTGATGAGAACGATCCTCTTGCTAGCCTGATGGCTGGTGGTGGTATGGAACAACAAGATACACTTCAGCAACCAACCCCAGAAGAAGAGGAACAGATTGATATGGTGCTTGGCCCCATAACAGATGCTATATGGGATGTGCAATATGATGAGGTAGTTAAAAGATTAAAGAAAGGAGAGTCTGATCTTCCTAAGACAGTAGGTACTATGGGGGCAGAGATGCTCTTCGAGGAAGTCATGGGCGCTATGGAAGAAGGTAATGAGATATCCAATAGTATTAAGTTAGCCATGGCTGCTGAGATAAACTTTGAACTAGCTGAGGTTGCGGCGAATGAGAAGCTTATAGACTTTAAGAGTGATGAGCACGCACAGAAGTTTCAGATGGAAGCACTCGTATATGGACTAGAAAGATACGGTGAGTTGGGTGATCCATCCATAGATCCAGAAGAGACAATGGATCTTGCAGAGAAGATATTATCAGGTCAGGAAGCCGAAGGACTTGTTGGCCCCAAGAGAGGCTACAGAGAAGACCTCGCGCCGGAAGACATGATGCCGTCTCCAACACCAGCAGTGGGGGTGACCTAATGGGATTGCTAAGTAGATTTGGTAGAGGACTAACACAAGCTGCTCCTATCTTTGGCCAGATGGCACAGGCTAGCCTACTCCAAGCAGCAGAAGATAAGAAGTATAACAGGCTTCTAGAGAGAGAAGAACTAGCCCATACAAGACTAATGGGTAGAGAGGAAACTGCTAGGGGTGAGGCTAGAGAACTATTAAGTATAAGGGGAGAGCAAACTTCTGCAGCTGCCCAATCAAAGGCACTACAGGATTATTTTTCTAACTCTAAGAAGGAACTGTATACTTTATTTGGTGTGCAAGAAAGAGCTATGAGTGATTTTAATAAACAGTTAGAGAATCCCATGGTTCAAGGAGAGAGAGCAGACGAATTAAACAAACTGAAGGCAGCACTAGCCCAACGAATGGCAGATACTCAAGAATCTATTCAGAAGTATGATAGATTGCAAAGACAGTATGTTGATCCAGAGGGTAAAATCTTGCCTGGCGCACCACTTGTAACAGACGATTATCTTAGAGCAGTATCAGTAGGAGCAGCAAACGAAGTGATAGATGCATATGGTATTGATTCAACAGGAAGGACAACACTGATATCTTCACCATTAATAAGGGATCAAATAGATACGCTTAACTCTGCAATAGGAACTGAATTCGGAATTAAAAATCTAACCAAAGAGCAAGAGGATACCTTCACTGAATTGGTTAATGATGTGATCAGGGATGCCGAGAAAAGAGGAGAGAGGATAGGGTGGGATACTCCAGAGAGATCTGCACCAGCAGATGAACAAGTGGTTACAGAGCCTACAGTACCGGACGTAGAACCGGAAGTAGAGGCTGTAGAGCCAGCTGGAGAGCATGAGAAGCTCTTATCATTAAGAGAGGAGCTTGCTGATATAGAACGGCAACTTCCAGTTTTAGAGAAAGAATATGAGTCTGCAACAAAAGAGAGGGCAAAAGAAAAGGCTGCTTATAACCATGAAGCTCTATTAAGAAGACTTTTTGAAAGTGGAATTTCTGCGGAAGAATTTACTGAAGCGTATAATAATAATCCTGAATTGTTCAAAGACGCCAACGGAAATAAAATATCTTTGTCTAGAGCTATGAAAATTTGGGCTATAAACCAGCAGTACAGTACTCTTAAGGTTAAGATACAACGATTAAAATCTGAATCACAAGAAATTAAAATGCAAATTCAAAAATGGGATAGCATGCAGATAGAGTACGATAATCTAGGAGCGTCTAATCAGGAGGCGAGTGTGGAAGATGCTATCTCTATGCTATTTAATCCTAAGAGTATGGTGTAATGGTAGATTATACACAGGCTCTTAGAGAGAGTCAGCCAGAGGCTACTTATTTTGCTGATATGCCACCAGATAGTGCGTGGCATGATGGTGTAAATATACCTTTGGCAGAAGATACTACTAGGCCTAAACCTGGTTGGGGATTTATTGATTTTGGCCAGCAGATGTTACATGCTGGTGTAGATATATTATCTAGGTTTCCAGAAGCTGTAGGCACTGTTACTAGTTGGGTAGATAGAGACATAGATGAAGATGATCTAATGTCTACTGGGGCCAGATGGTTGGATGATTTTGGCGATGCCGCTCGTGAGTGGATTAGAGAAGTAGCTCCCGTAGATTATGAGGTAACTGATTTTGATACAGCATTAGAAGCCTGGAACGAAGGCAAACAAGTTAAACCTATGCTTAGGTTTATGAGGGATAATGCCCCCACTGGGTTAGTTTATCTAGCGGCGGCATGGGCTTTTAGAGGAGTACCGTTGGGTATTGCCGAGACACAGAGAGCCTTAGATGTAAGAATGAAGTATAAGGGTCTTACTACTGCAGATGCTACCTTAGGCGATTTTATGGCAGCAGTTGGTGTAGCTGTTACTAATGTATTCTTAGAAAGACTTCCATGGATGAGGGCTATAAGGCCTGGAAAGAAATTTAGCTTTCCAAAGTTCATGCTTATGGAAAATGCTACAGAGTTTGGCCAAGGTGCTAATGAAGATATTGTCACCAAGATAGGAACACCAGAACAGTGGTCTTATACTTCAGCATTCAAAGAAGGAATGGCAGAAATGATTGGGGGCTTCGGAGTAGTTGCCGCAACATCTCCACTTGCCTCTATGAGATCTGCCGAGGTAAACAGACGATTAGCAGCACAAGAAGAAGCAGATGCAGAGAGGGACAGACTTAGAAGAACGCCCCCCATTACTGGAGAAACTCCAATTCCTCCTATGACAGTCCCAGAGGGTCCACGTACACTCGGAGGATTCCAACCACCAATAACACCATCAGGTTACGAAAGCACAGTAACCATTGGTGCCCCACAATTTGGCGCAGCTACAGCGGAAGGTACAATAGTACAGCCTCTTGGAGAAGAGGGCGCCTACACGATCAATGAACCCACCGTAACATACATCCCCCCCATTACCAAACCAATACCAGGAACACCAGATTTAAATTTAGAGATTGATGCAGCAGTTGATGCTGCGTTAGGTGCGCGTAGAACTGTTGGTGGAACTCGAAGAAGTCCCGCACAGATAGCATTACTAGCTAAGTATGGTCAACCTGATACCAAGGAAGGATGGACAAATGTTCGCAATGAACGCAAGAAGGAAAAGGATGCAGCGGATGCCGCAGTTAGGACAGCAGCTAAGGATACAGCTACGGTAGCCTCTACAGTAGATAAGCTCACTCTTGTCAGCGCAGCGAACGAAGCAAGTGCAGACTTTGACACATTCATGGATGATTCAGGCGGAGATATTACGGTAGCTAATGACAGGATGGTCAACAGAGCCAGACAGATACGTGAGACTCATGGCGAGAAGATAGCAGCTAGGTATAGAAAGACATACCTTGCTAGGCAGAATGAATTCGATAAAGAACAGAAGAGAAGAGGTATTGTTGTAGCACCAGATGTTAAGGAGGGTACTCCTGCACCACCAGCTGATAAGTCAGTGCCTCCAGTGCCGCCCACAGATGAGAAGAGAACGATTGGCGGACCAGCTGCCGCAGCAGGCCCAGCTCGTATGGGTCCGGGGATAGTATCTCATACTTATAATAACGAAGCAGGTATGGAGATAGTTCTTACTCCGTTAGAAGACGGTCGTATACAAGCAACAGCTGATGGTAATCCATTGGGTGCTACGGGAATTTTCGGGAGTGTCTCAGCAGCCAGGAAAGCTGCTAAGACGGAAACTCAAGATAAAGTAAAAGCCAGGGCAACTAGAATAACAACTCGTGAAGAGAAGAAAAGACTAGCAGAAGAGAAAAGGATTCAGGCTGCTAAAGATAAAGTAGAATCGGATAAGGCTAAAGCGATAGCAGCCGAAGAGGAAAAGAAGCGCATAGCAGAAAGAGAGAAGGCTAAAAGAGATAGAATGGTTGCTGAGTCTGAGAGGATAGATGCTCTAGAAAAGAGAGAGGATCAGAAGGAAGCTGACAAAGCCAAAAGAGAAGCTGATGCAGAAGAGAGGGCTAGAAGAGAAGCAGAGATAGAAGCTCAAGCCGTAAAGGAGAAGCCAACTCTTGCTGCGATACTTAAGGCTACCAAGTACACCACGAAATATAATAAACTAGAAGATGCAGGCAAGAGGGAAGTTAATGCACTTTTATCTGAAGCCGCGCCAGATGCCGACTTCAATACTATCGTCAAAGAAGAGATAGATTCTGCCCTTAAGTTCGAGGAGGAAGAGCGCGAAGGTGGGGAAGTAGTGGCGGACGAAGAAGGCCCAACCTTAATGGATATGTTACGCGCTCAGGTAGAGGTCGAGGATGTAGAGGGTGCTAGAGAAACTGTATCAGCTATTAAAGAGGAAGGCACTAAAGCGGAGATAGCTGCGGCTAATAAGATACTGGCTGGAATGACAAAGGCAGCGGATAGAACTGTAGTTACTCCTCCGGTAAGGATGGCTGGCAAGAGAGCAGAGAGAACTAAGACTCAGGCCGCAACGTTTGCCGCAATGAAGAAGATACCTAACGTAACAGGTGTCAGCGAAGTACTAGCCATGGATCCAGAGACCTTCATATGGAAGGTAGATAATACTAAGGCTCAGGGTGGTTATGATATGGCTCAGATGCGTAAGATTGCTGAGCAAATACCAGAAGTAGATGGGAAACTAGCGAGACCTCAGTTAGCAACAGCACTTAAGGTATGGTACGGACAACAGAATAATCCTGATACTGGACTGTCTCCAGACATGACTAAGAAGTTAGCCATGAGTGGATATTCTAGGACTAGAAAGAAAGGATCTACTAAAACAGAAAGTGGAGTTACCGCCGAAGTCCTAGATCAGTTGATGGAGGAGGGTGGATATACACTAGATCAAATTTTAATGTATAGGGATTCTTACGTTGCTCAAAATAGGGGAATGCTTATAAAGGTTCTCAATACATTCTTCGGAACTACAGCTGCCAAGAATATGATAGACATGGGCTTCATAAATTTTGGAACGAAGAATGAATTGGAAGATATGTTCATACGCGATGGGGATCCTTATAGAATAGCGAGGAATACAGCTGGTATATCGGATGATGCTACAGGAAAAGTATATTTCGTTCTTGATCAGATGGATACGTGGCGTTCTCGTGACATACCGGGTAGAAGTACTGAACTACAAGTTGTTAAAGGATTAGTTCTTCATGAGATGGGTGTACATTTCGGTAAGAATATTTTAACTCCTACTGAGTGGGCTAATGTTCAAAAGGCTTTAGTAAATTTATGGGTAGAGAATGACCCTCTAGTAGTCCGGGCTTTTAACCAAGCAAGAGATAGCATACAGGATCAGTATGGAGAAGAATTTCCTGACATGTTTAGTGAAGGGGCATTTTGGCACGGCACTCCGTGGTTTACTAGAGCGATACTCGGAGACCGATCGGTGCTAGACGAGCAAACAGGAGAATTAATTACATCTGAGCCTCTAACAGAGAGGCAAAAGACTATTGCAGATACTCTATGGGAAGAGACACTAGCATACTTCGCTTCTCAGAATCCAGGAACTATTAAGGTAGGTAAGTCAAAGGCAGTATGGGTAACCATACAACAGGCAGTCCGCAAATTCTTTAAGAACCTGTTGCTTGCGTTTAATCCAGCCTACAGGGGGG
>Ga0208029_1001026_pt1 | contig 13767 bp, 13 predicted proteins | sample MalvireepMed_s12_FD_184242 | JGI IMG/M metagenome (GOLD analysis project Ga0208029, IMG submission 184242) | Marine viral communities from the Global Malaspina Expedition - Malaspina viral metaG DeepMed_s12 (SPAdes) (version 2) | ecosystem: Environmental > Aquatic > Marine > Oceanic | place... | reverse complement strand
GATACTGTCGCCTTCTACACGCAGGTGCAGTTGGGTGCGCCCATCGTCCGTAGTGTAGAGAATGAGATCACTCATGCCTTCCTCCGCGCTGTCTTATTGGTAGACGCTTGACTAGGATCCTCTGCGACCATCTTGGTATACAGCTCAAACAGCTTTTCCAGGCGCTCCGTATCGTTCTTGAAGCGCCGCCCAATGTAGATGCGCTCCAACACCTCATCATTGCGCTCATGAGCTTCACGCAGATTGTCGGGCATTTTTTCAGGGTCGTAGAGATCAGCGATGGTCGCCGGAAAGTGCGCTTCGCGAGCCAGCAAGATATTTTCGGCGCAACGGGTTAGATCAGCTTTATTTTTTTCGGTCAAAGTTGAAACAGGGAAGGTGTTCCAGCCTAAGGTGTTGGAGTAGCTGAAATCTGTTCGCATTCGCACACACACCGTGCTGATCCAAACCCAGTGCAGGCGTGAAGCAATTAGCGCCATATTCCAAAGTGGGGCATCATAGAGTGCGAAGTTTCTGTCACCAATAATTGTGCCACCTTTGACCAGACTAACAGGAAGATAATCACGATTTTCAGAGCTAACACGAGGAACAGCTATGATGTATTCAGATTTTCTGTGCCGAATTTCACCAAAGCGATGCGGCCAAGCCCCAGCTTTTTGAGTTTGTAATTTTTTACTGTTAACACGCATTTGTGCAACTGCATCCAAACGCTGTGAGATAGCCGAAATTTGGCGAGCATGTTTTGAAGCTGCGTCGCTGATCCACAGTGCAAAACGAAACTTCCCGTTAATTAGCTCTTCGGACCCTAAGTATGGACGTACGTAAGCCTCAAATGCTTCTGGAGATTCCGCTTGAATCGCTAGTGCCTCATTATTATCAAGCAATAAACCTCCCCCATCGATCGCACTGTTGCCACGATCCATTGGAGTAACATCATTGATTGGCTTAGAAGATTTTTGAAGCAAAACATTCGGTGCGGCGACAAGATAACCGTTCAGATTCTCAACTTCTTTGAGAACCGTTTCACCAGCCTTGTTCAACGAGTAAAGCTTGCGCTTAGCACCTGCGTGATTGGAAATTGCTACGATCGTGACGGTCACGCCCGCATTATGGCTAGCAAGATTTGCCCACTTGAAACTGGTATGAGCAAAGGCAATCTCGTGTCCAGAATCGAAAATTAGCGGCCAGAGAATAGGCACTTGTTGCCCCTGGCAAATCGAGTTGGTAGATACAAAGGCTGATACGGTAGGCGTTTTTAGCCCATAATCAGCCGCTTTCATAAACCAGCCCGCTACATAATCGAGTGACTTCCAACTCTTTGTACGCCCGTCAAAGATACGCCTCAGATCTTCTTTTTGCTCTTTGCTCTGCCATGTCGAACCTAAATATGGGGGATTGCCACAGATATAGGTCTCTCCACCCTCATTCTCAAAATCGATCTGCGCCTGATCTAACGGTGACTCAAATAAATCATCAGCATGCAGCTTCACACCCGTTCCTGTTGGCGGACAAATGCTCAACCAGTCCAGTCGCAGAGCGTTGCCACAGGTAATCCAGTTATCGGAGCTAAGGGGTAAAAACTCGGCCAGTGCCAGCTTCTTACCACGATAATGCAAGTCGCATTGGTACTCGGCAATAATCAACGCAAGTCGGGCAACCTCTGCTGAGAAATCGCGTAGTTCAATACCTCGGAAATTGGTCAGCGGTATATCGGTTGGCCGATTTGGCTCACCACGACGCTGATTGATCTGAGCTTCAATCTCACGCATCTGCTTGTAGGCGATGACCAAGAAATTTCCCGAACCACATGCAGGGTCAAATACGCGAATTTTGGCCATGCGGTTGCGCAAATTCAGCAGCTTGCGAGCGTTATCACCTGCTTCCTCTAGCTTTTCACGCAGGTCATCCAGAAACAGTGGGTTCAGCACTTTTAGAATGTTCGGCACGCTGGTGTAGTGCATGCCTAATGCACCGCGCTCTTCGTCGTCGGCCACCGCCTGAATCATTGAGCCGAAAATGTCAGGGTTGATCTGTGTCCAGTCCAGGCTGCCGATGTGCAGAAGATAAGAGCGCGCGATTTTGCTGAAGCGCGGTACGTCGACACTGCCTGAAAACAAACCGCCGTTTACATAGGGAAACTTCCCTGCCCAACGGGGGATGTTCGCAGCAGCATGCTCTTCTTGACGCGTGTTCATGGCGCGGAAGATTTCGCTAATCACTTCATGGGTATTGGCAGAATCTCTGGCGCTCATTTCTGAAACGGTGTCGGTAAACAGCCCGCTACCGGCGAAGATGTCCGTATCTTCGGCAAAGAAGCAGAAGATCAGCCTAGCCATGAAGTGGTTCATTTCATGGCGCTGCTCTTCCGTGCCCCAACTCGGGTTATCTTTCAGTAGCTCCACATACAGCCGGTTCAGGCGGCTGGTGGCACGAATATCAAACGAGCTTTCACGCACCTGTTTAACAGTGGTGATGCCCGCCAGGGGCAAAAAGAAACCGAAGTGATCCGGGAATTCTTCATATTTGCAGGCAACCGTCTCGCCGCTTTCCAGCTCCTCGGCCTCTAGCATCTCACCATCGGTGGCGAGCACGAACTTCGCCTTGGCACGTGTAGTAGCTGGGCTAGCCTTCAGCGCGGCTAGGGTTTGGGTTACGGCACCGGCTTCCGCCACCGCGATGTGGATATTGTTCGTTTGCAATACCCCACCCCAGGAGCCAGAAAAGTCCGACTTATTCGACGTACCCGAACGCAACCGCTTGATGGTGGTTGCCTTGTTGCCAAAAGCTTCCAGAAAGGCATAAGGGAACTCAGCCGGATCAAAGGGCTGCTGTGCCAAATCAGAAATGGCGGATTCGATTTCAACTGCGTTCATGGAGTGCCGGTTTTCCTATTCAACTGCTGGCAGGTGCTACTTGCTCGACAAGCGGTGGGGTAACATCGGTCAAATCGCAGGATAATTAACGCTTTATCAGCTAGCTAGAGCGGAAAACACTACCCACTGCCCGCGTAATTGACTGACCAACGCCACGCAAACCCAGCGTTATCATGACGGAGTAGCAGAAGGTTTCCAAGGACTGGGCATTTTCCTCTACGCCTGATTCTACCTACTGAGTGAGCAGAAAGGAGCAGCACGGATCCAAAGGCCCCCTTGTTCAACCGCTTTGCGTCATGGCCTATGCACTTGGCAAAAAACCTACCCTGCTTGATTGTGTACGCAAAATCACCTAACAGATGGCAAGTAGACAAAAAAATAAATTGGGCATTGAAGACGGGTACTGCCCCAGGGGCAGTACCGGCGCCTTCGAGTACGAACGTTTACAGATACCCTTTTTCTGCGAATGACGTGCATCCATCGCTCCCCACCACCACGTGGTCAATCACCCGAATATCCATCAAGCAAAGCGCTTCTTTGAGGCGTTCAGTGATACGCCGATCCGCATCGCTAGGCTCAGGATCACCGCTGGGGTGGTTGTGGACGAGGATGACGGCGGCGGCGTTGTAGGCCAGTGCAGCCTTAAGCACTTCCCGAGGATACACGCTAGCCGCGTCGATGGTGCCGCGAAATAGCTCTTCAAAGCGGATTACGCGGTGTTGGCTATCGAGGAACAGTACGCTGAACACCTCATGCTCGTAGTCTTGCAGCAATAATTGCAGGTGCTCAAAGGCTTGCGAGGGCTGGGTGATCTTGCGGCCTTTGGCGAGCTTGCGGCGTGCGAAGCGCTTGGCCATGCTGATGATGTCCGTTTCCGTGACCGGTGAAGTGACTAAGTAGGTGCCCGCCACTTCCCCGGCTTTAAGTTTGGCGTGTGTCATGGTTGCCTCCAAAAAATAAAAAAATGCCGGGGTGGTAGCCCCGGCGTCTATGTCGTTAGATAGCGTGTTGAAGTTTGAGGTATGGGCTCCGTCACGCGGCCATCACTTGGCTGATGCGCCGCTCCATCTCTTCATGGAAGTACTCGACCCGCTCAGCAATCGTGCGAATCATAATGTCGTCACGGTAGGCGCGTTTGATAAACAGCGGCATACCAGGCCAGTAGCTCACAAAATCAATCCACTCCCGTTCGCTGACCCAGAGTCCACCTTGGCACTGGGCAACATGTTCGGTGGGAATCTCCCCGCTCAGCAGCACCTCGATTTGGAACTTGGGGAGCTTGGTTTTAATTTCCAGCAAGCCGTTATCGCCTACTAGGCTGTCGGGCGAGTAGCCCACCTCATGATTGAGAATAATGCCTACTTCCTTCGGTTCTGGTTCGCCAGTGGCATCGCGGTACAGCTCGCGGGCCACGCCTTCTAGCTCATGACCACGACGGGTATGCACGTTGCCTTGAAACGGTTCAGCAAGTTCGCCGGTAATCCGCTCGCCGATTAGTTGGTGCATATACGAAAAGGCCCCGGTGCCAAATCCTCCAGGGCCTTTGCCGTTGACCAGCAGCGTTTTTAGCTCCGACATGGTGACGCGCCCTAAGCGCGCCGCCAGCCATTCGGGGGAGCCTTGCTCCATGGTGAGTATCTGCATGGATGCCTCCTTTACTCAAATAGGGCTGGTACGCCGTTCACTTAACGGCTCGCTTGGTGAGGGATGCCCTGAGCTTGTCGAAGTCGCTATACGGCACTTGCACGGCGGAACCGTACTTGCCGCTGAACCATTCCTGGGTAGTGGCTGGGCATTGGCTGATCAGTCGCTGTATCTGTCCCGCCTGAAACGGCGTTACCAGCCTGACACCACCGGCAGTGCTTCCATTATCATCTTGGCCTCGCGTGGTGATGTTAAGCAGTGCGGAAAGTACATAGCGCTTGCCGTAGCTGGTAGACGAGCCAAACGCCTGTACCGCATTTTTGTTACCGCTCATATCCGCAGGCAGCAGCATGCTGGTCTCTTCACGGTGACCGTCTTTGTGCATCAATACACCCGTTACTTGAATGCCACGTTCCTGCGTCTGAATACGGAAGCTCACCGCAAAGCCGTGCTTCTGCATAATGGGGCGCACGGTATCGACGATATCTTCCAGCGTGGCGTAACAACCGTTGTTGGTTTTACCCCGCTCTTCAATGCTGGGCAACTCAGTCTGCATCGCCGCCATAGCGGTGCTGTAGGCCATCATGGCTTGCCGATCCATGACGCGTTCCTGCATTTCAAGAAGTCTTTCGAGCTTGTCGATATCGACATCAGGATTAAGCGCAGCTCGCTCGATGACCTGAATGATAGCGGTGCTGTCGGCGGTGGGGTGTGCCTCTACCGAGGCTGAGGTATTCGTTAGATGGGCGCCTGCTTGAATGCCAGACGGTGGAGTTTTGCGGCTAGAAGAATTTACTACATGAGTGCGCTGTGCCATAAGGCACCTCCATTGTGATAAAGAACGTTAGCGATGCCGCTTAGCCAGGCATCGTTATAAAGTGATCAAAGCGTTATTCCGCCAAGTGCTGGGATAGCTCATGGGCTTTGATAGGCTCTAGGCGTATCTCTGCCCGATAAAACCTGCCTTGCGCGCAGACCAGAGTGTCAGTGCGGTGGGCGTGGTTGGCGATTAGCTCCTCGGTGAGGCGTGTCAAAGCGACTTCAATCGCATGGGAAATAAACGGCATCGTGTTACCTCGGGGTATAAGCCCCACAGCAAAACGCCCAGCCTTTGAGGGGCTGGGCGTCTATGCCGTGGAGGGAGTAGTTATCATTGGGTGAATCGCGTTTTGGAGTAGAAGGAACGTGGCTTCACGGTTAGTTAGGAGACCAGTGCTAGTGCCGCATCCAGCGCTTCTTGCTTAAGCTGTGCGCCCTGACCAAACCACGCTGAATCCATACGGGTATCGTTGCTGCGTGCCCGCTTGTCATGATCGACGTATTCCGTCACCGCATTGAGTAAGCCCCAGGCGGTGTCTTTGGCGGTAATCAAGTGGGAACCCCGGCCTTCGCCGTGGTAAAGCTTCTGCACCTTGTTCAGCGCCCGGTAGTTGGGCAGTTTAGAGGGATCGTCCAGCGGCTTCTCGGCCCCACAAACCACCGATTGAAGATACTGCTGCGCTTCCTGCCGAGTGATTTTACGCTCCGCTAGGGTTTTCATCCGGTACATGAAGTCATTCCACTGAGACACCGAAATACCCAGCTGCCGCTTCACCGCACGCGGATCAAACTCTGACCGGTGAGGCACCTTCACGGCTTGCGACGTGCCATCAACGGCAATTTGCAGCGTGTTATTGCACACCACCCTGACCGTGGTCGGCGTGGCCATCGTCGCCAAAGTGCCATCACAGGAAGTGGCCAACAGCAGGTAGTCGTTGACCTCATCCTGGCCCTTTAACGAGGTGCTTAAGCCGCTACGGGCTAACGCCCAGAACTTGCGACCGCCTTTTAGCACGCCCGCTGTCTCAAGCTCATACCCAGCGTATTCCGTCAGGTCGCGATAGAACTCCAGAATCTCCTCGGGCTGCACCACCTTATAGCGCTGTGACACCACCGACAGCGGCGCTTTGGTATCTGAGCGATAAAGCACTTTCTGCTCGGGAAACGAGTGAATACTGCCCAGGTGGCTAGCCCCTTCGGCAATAAAGCGCACCGGTGCTTCTTCGATATGCCAGTTCATACCGGCTTGTTGCTGCCAGACTTCCAGCGGTTGATGACGCGACAGCTGCTGCCCCAAGCCATGCCAAGGGGTAGCGCCAACGTAAGCCATTTGTTCAACGAGATGAGCCATTACAAACTCCTTCAGAATTTTCAATATTAATGAGCGCGCACGGCATAGCGGCCCGCCCTTAGTAAGGCGGGCAAGCGAATGCTTGTAGAGTTAGTCATCGTATTAAGCGGCAGAGAAGCCCGCTGCAAGGGGGTTATTCAGCGTGAGGACGAAAGGTGCAATCACAGGCACAGCAGGCGTAGTTATCGAGCATTTTCTGATCAAGTTCATGCCCTAGCTTGGCACCGGCAACACCCAAGGTTGTGCCACCTAACAACCCGCCGAATACAGCACCGGACAGGCCACCAATGGTCATACCTGCCGGGCCTATCATTGCACCGACTAACGCCCCCGCCTTGGCACCACTGAGGGCACCGGCTACCCCAGAAGCAGCACCGGCAGCGGCCCCAGTGGCACCGCCGACCTTTCTACCCAGGTTGCGGGAAACGACATGTTGAGAACCACAGTTAGGGCAATGGATCGTCATGATAATTTTCCTCCATGGACAGTGAATGGATGCGTATCAAGCCATCCCTGATAGCTTCATGGAGGTAGTATGTGGCTGAGATTTTTTTCAATCGAATGAGAAAGTTGCGTTCGGAGTGTGCATAGTATGTATCCGGCAGCAACGTAAAAAAGTGGGGAAATAAGGCCTGCGACGACAAACGCCGGAGTGATTAGAACGTGGTGATGTAATTCTTTACACGGCGTCGCTATCTGATGCCACGAGTGCATTTTTTGTGGGAGCACTGCTGGGACAAAAAAACGCTCGGTAGCGCTTAACATAATCGATAAAAGTGCCAGCGGTACCGAAGCATGACCGGGTATCGCTAATTAGGTAAATGTTAATATATATCTACTGCTTTAGAGCTACTGGGTGAGCTTATTCAATGGTGTATTTATAACACCATCATTGAGCACACTAGCGAGACTGGGTGGTGCTCACACACCAACCCAGTCATAACGCTAATCGTTACCTGTCTCAATCCCCAAATAGCTGATCGAGTGGAGAGTAAAGCAAGCGCACACATTGGTTATCGATTGCACTTACCGTCGTTCCTAGCTGTTCCCATACGCGTGGCAATACTGGCGAGTCAATGAGACTCGCTTCTTACAGTTAACGGAGCCACCATCATGAAACAGTTCAAGCGTCAGAAACAACCGAAGCGCCTAAAACAGAACCGCAATCACACAAAACATTACAGTCAGGAATACTCTCCAAAAGAAAATGTCACCCTCCCCGTGCTCACCAAGGACGGGCCTTTGATCACAAGTTATCTTGACCGCGCTTATAAGGTTTTTGATAAGGCATTGGAGGCACATAGCAGAGTACTAGTCGTGCGCTTTGACCTAAAGGTGCCAGCGCAAGTCTCTCTTCCCGAAAATGCAGGTGGCAATCGAGTAATTCGCCTTTTCTTAGACTCGTTAGAAGCCAAGATTGAAGCCAACCTTCACCGTAAACGTAGCCCACACAAATGCCCAGTGCGCTACATCATCGCCCGTGAAATTGGAGATAAGAACCAAGGGCTTCACTATCACGTCATGCTTCTACTTAATGGTCATGCCTTTCGCCACATTGGCGCCATAGAGTCAGAAGAAGACAACCCGTTCTGGTTGATAGTAGGCGCATGGGCCAGTGCTTTGAAGACGACCGACGAGGAAGCTGTGGATGGGGTGCAGTTCGGCTTTAATCGCAAAGGGGTAAGGCAATATTATCTTGATCCCAGCCTAGACTATCACCTACTACCCGACGCTTTCCGTCGTAGCAGCTATCTCTGTAAAGCTCATACCAAGCATTTTGGTGAAGGGCACCACGGCTTGATGACGAGCAGAAAATAAAACGCTTACCCATTGTATAGGCCCGTCAACGCGGGCCTTTCCTTTTGGTATACAGGAGAGCTCTCATGGCACGATACCCTTGGCAACACCCTACCGCGTCGATAAGCAATACTGCTGGTTCGAACACACCATCTCTGCCCCAGTCACAGGTCTACCTGCCGGAAACATTAGATTCCGATCATGCACGACTAGCCGCCATGGAGCAGAATGAACCAAAGCGCCGACTCATCCGCGATGCTGCTGCCTTGCGAAAGCTGCGAGGGATCACTCAAGCCCAAATGGCCAAGGAGGTCGGGGTGCCATGCCGTACCCTGGAGGAGTGGCTGCAGGGGCGACGGTATCCGAAAGGGCCAGGACAGACGCTGTTAAAGCGTTGGGCGGAGAAACATCAAGGTAATAATTAAAGCCACTAATGCAAAAAAAATCTAAGCCATTTGATTCTTCATAGGGGGCTAGATAATAGCTATTTCAATTATTTCCAATGCGATTGCTCGGTGGAAATTGATATTTTTGCTATTTGTAGCGGGAATAGCAACGCTGGGTGCCATTTATTCATGCGAAGCATCTTATCCTTGATACTATTTACACCCGCATGTCAACCCTTCTGCTGTTAGTTACCAAACTTGCAGCGGACCCATTTTGATTCTTCACACGCTGGTCAAAATAATCAAACCCTCGGCAAAGACGCCATGGGCATATATCACGCGATGAGGAGAATCCAGTAGTGATCAATTTTCGACCGGTCCTTCCAGCACCAGGGGAATCAGAGTTCCGCCTTCTAGAGAAAACCCTTTTTTTTAACGCAAGCCTCGATTTAGCACAACAACATCAAGTACCCGAGGATATGGCGGCACTAACTTTATTGGGCACTTTACCTATTGTTTGTCAGGGACGCTACGATCTAGAGCTACCTAATGGCTCTTTAACTCCGCTTTCATTGAACACATTGATTGTCGTTGATTCCGGTGAGGGTAAAACAGCCATTAAGAAAAAAACCTTGGCTCCCATCATGCGCCTACAGGCCTCACGGTTTAGACGTCACCAAGAAGACTTAGCTGATCACATGCTTAATCATAGCGCTTGGGAGTTAGAAAAAAGCACGCTCAAAGCGGCATTACGCAAAACAGAATTAAAAGGCGAGCCAACGCACGAAGCTTGGCGGGGCTATAAGGCGCATCTCAATAATGAGCCGCCCCATCCACGTGAGTTCCGACTTCTCTACAAGGATACAACACCTGAGGGGTTATTCCTGGGACTGCGAGATATACTGCCAACCGCTGGATTGATCACCGACGAGGGCGATATCTTTTTCCGCAGTTCCATGAACCGCGCCAAAGGACACTTGAATAGCCTTTGGGATGGCGATGATATTATTGTCACCCGGGCCAGCAAAGAAGATATCGTCATTTACGGGGCTCGTTTTTCTATACAAATCGGTATCCAACCAGGAGTACTCACTCGTCATTTAAAGCCAGAAGATCGCGACTCAGGTTGGTTAGCTAGATTCTTGGTATGTGCGCCACAACCTAAGCGTGGTTCTCGCCATTACACACTCAACAACGCGGTGTCAGGCTCTTTCTGGCAGGAAGCAGACCAGCGCCTTGAAGACATGGCGAAAGACAATCTCCCTTTGTTAGAAGATAAAGATCTGCCGCGCCACATTTTGCAGTTCTCTCGACAAGCAAAGAATAAATGGGTACAGCTGGCCAATGAAATAGAAAAAGAGATGAGACCAGGCCATCGATTTCAGGCCTGCCCCGATCATGCCTCCAAACTATCCAACCAAATCGGACGTGTAGCAGCGCTATTACATCTTTTCGAACGGGAAGAAGGCGATATCAGTGAACGCACATTGAGTATGGCAGTTCACCTATGCAGCTATTATTCAACACATTTTCAGCAAACCTTAATGCCGCCGCCCCAAGAGGTTCAGGATGCCATGCTCCTTCAACGTTGGCTCAATGAACAGCGCCAATTCGGATACCAATGGGTTGAGTACAATCGCGTACGCCAACGCGGGCCCAATCCGCTGCGTAACAAAAAACGACTACAGGAAGCCATCGATGTGCTGTGTTTTGAGAATCTAATATCGCTATCCATGCATAATCAAACTCGCGTTATTTACCTCAATCCACCACAACCTTCTAACGAACCACAGTCCATTTAAAGCCCTGATAATGCCGCCCTTTTTTATGGGCGGCACTCACTTACCACCTTGCTTATAAATTGGAATCAAAAGCTTATCAATCGAATCAGCGCCATGAACGCTGCGCAGCCATATACCTACCTGCTCAGGAGACGCTTTACGTATCGTGGCCTTATGAGCGTCGTTCAACACATCAAATTTTGACTCAAGCACCTGCACGAGCGCATCTGCGACCCCCGCTTGCCATGCCTCGCATTCACGAGCAAATACCTCAGATGGAATCATTTCTGATGGAACAATTGGCCGAATAATATCGTTACGTTGCGGGCGAGCCATTGTGGTTCGGATGCGCCGCTTGAACAGCATTTGCTTTTCTTCAGACGGCACATGAATTTTTTTTACAACTTCCCCGACATGCCCGGCTAGCTCTTCCTTATTTAAAGGGAAAAAGCTCCACCCCGCCCAAATTTCCAGAATTTTTTGCGTAAACCATGTTATTAACTCACTTTTATTCGCCCTAGCGTTGGGATGCGGATTAGATTGATACAACAGCTTTACCAAAACAGTGACTAATTGCTGCATTTCCGTCTTGGTAGCCTTCCGATTGGCTACAGCATTGCCGCGCCCCCGATCACGCAGAAAATTCTCTCGACTCTGCAAAACTCGGACTGCACCAAGGTGCTGATAACCTCGCCCAATGATCTGAAAAAGTGACTGTACAGCTTCTTGTACTTTCAAAGGCAACGATAAGAAGGCGCGTCGGCTTTTGTGTTCTGCTTGATACTCTTTAACTGCGATATCTAGTTGTTGCTCCAGCTGCTTAATCTCCAAATCCAATAGAGCGATCTGGCTCTGGCATGCCCACGTGTATTTGCCCACTAGCATAGGCAGTTGATCAGTATTCTTAACGGTCCAACTACTATCGTTGATATCTCTTTCGCATATCTCGCGAAGCCCGTCAGGATTTTGTTGTGCTTTTATGATCACATCCATGCACTGATCTTCATCGTCGATCAGCTCGCATAACGTATCGAACAAGTGCTGACGCTGATCTTTGAAGCTTTGTAGCCACTGCCTGCTGATCTCTACTTCTAGATCGTCATGAACCACCGCCGGTTGAGAGTTATTGTCACTTTGGCGCATCTCATAAAGTGAAGGCCCTGCTGGACTATCGGATGCCAACCTTAGCACTCTCCTCATCTATCAAAACCCTTATAATAACAACATGTTAACAATTAAATATTAATCATAGAGCCCATTCAAGCGCCCTACCACATATAAAATCCGAAAAATACCCTTCCACTGAAGAATAAGCTCGTCGCACTGGAGCTAAATGCAGTCACTTCCCGTTTTGTAATCATTTGGCCAACACGTCAATTGTCGAGGTAACCAGACCATGGCCAAGGCATTACTTAGGCCCGAAGAAGTTTCAGAGTGGCTGGGCATGAGCCTCAGCTGGGTCTACAGCAACAAACACTGTATCGGGTTCATTCAATTTGGCACAGCCGTTCGCTTTGAGCATGAAGCTGTTGAGAAGTATGCTAGAGGATGCAGGCGCGATCCTCAGCGGAAGGAGGATCGAAAATGGGATACACAGTCTCACAAAGGAAAGACCGAGGTACGTGGATCGTCCGCGCCACCGTCAACGGCCAGCGTACTCAGCGAACTTTTCGCACAGAAGGAGAAGCTAGGCAGTACGCGTTAAAGGCAGAAGCCCAGCGCCAAGAAGATGAGTTCAATGGGGTAATGGGCCGCAAGCCCAAATACACCTTTTCAGAGGGACTGCAGCGGATGGTCAGTGAATATGACGTTCGCTCCCAGAAGCAGCACATCCTATTGGTCGCCAGGTGGATGGATGAGCATGCCCCCGGCGTTATCATCGGCCAGGAATTGCTGGACGCGGCGCGCAGGATGCAGAAGGCTCTAAAAGAGAAGGGATTGGCACAGTCGACCATCAACAACCGCATTCAGGCAGTCAAGCGAGTGCTCTCGCTATCGTATCGCGAATGGGATTGGATCGACTTGCCACTCGACGGAAAGCTACGTAAGCCCTCGCCTAAAAACGAGCGCCACGTTTATCTCTCTGAATTAGAGCTTGCAGAGCTGCTGGAAGCTGTACCCGAGCGGTATCAGGTCGAACGGAAGGTGATTTTGTTAGCCATGCTGACAGGGATGAGACGCGGTGAGCTGATGGCACTGGTGCCGGGGAATGTCTACAACGGTCGAATCGTGCTCAAACCAAACCAGACGAAAAACGGTAAACCCAGGGTCATTCCGCTGTCTGAAGAAGCAATACCGCTGCTTGAAAGCTTACCGTTTGCAACAACGGGAGATAGAGTCAGGGGAGCGTTCGAGAGAGCACGCGAAGCTATTGGACGGCCAGATATCCGTTTTCACGATATGCGGCATTGCTATGCTTCGTTGCTGGCCAGCAAGGGGGAATCACTAACAAGTATCAGGGATTTGCTAGGGCATTCATCACTGACCGTAACCAGTCGATATGCTCACGCTGATCCGACAAGATGGGATAGTGTGGTTGCCAGATTGCCGCGCATCGGCAACCAAATGGCAACCAAGCACTGACAGAAACAAGCTCTAATCTCTGTAACCACTTGATTTCATTGGTGGGCCCAGTAGGACTTGAACCTACGACCAAGGGATTATGAGTCCCCTGCTCTAACCAACTGAGCTATAGGCCCGAAAAGCGTGCATATAATAGCGAATGCGGGGGGGGCGAGGCTACCCCTTGGTGCGCTATCTTAACGGCGTGATCGGCATTTTTTTCGGCACTAATGACCGGCGCTGGGGTCTGGTGGTGAATGCTTCTATGGAGAATCACTTTGAAAGCTTTGATGGCTCTTTTCCCGCTGCTGTTAGCGCTGCCGGTGCAGGCGGATTGGCAGCTTGATCCTGGCCAATCCCAGGTGCGGGCGTCGATTACCCAACTGGATGGTGAGGCCCCGCAAACCCATCACCATCAGGTGAATAATTTGCAGGGCGATATTGCTGCCGATGGCACGCTGCGCCTGCCGCTGCGCTTGAGCCAAACCGATCTGCTCAATCGCTTTGGGGAACTGCCGCCGTGGGTGGGCTTGCTGGCGAACACCACGCTGGTG
>Ga0208029_1001020_pt1 | contig 13824 bp, 9 predicted proteins | sample MalvireepMed_s12_FD_184242 | JGI IMG/M metagenome (GOLD analysis project Ga0208029, IMG submission 184242) | Marine viral communities from the Global Malaspina Expedition - Malaspina viral metaG DeepMed_s12 (SPAdes) (version 2) | ecosystem: Environmental > Aquatic > Marine > Oceanic | place... | reverse complement strand
CTTAATTCTACTGCTTTTTGCTTAAACTCTAAAGTGTAATGTTTGGCTTTACGTCTCATGATTGCTAAGTTAACAACTTGCAATAATATTCATTCAACTCTATGTCCAGTCTAATGTAGTAATTCCATTATTCCCTTTCTATCTCGATAGAATGGAAAATTCTTCCAATGTCTGTTATCCCAAAAGCGAATTTTAGTTAATTGCTGCACAATATTCTCTACATTCTCACTAGCTATCGACTCCCATCTTTTTGCTTGATAGTTGACTATCTTTTTTGAGGTTATAGCTCGTAAATGGTGAGCTTTTAGGATGTCACTGCCATCTAGGCGCACACCACCAGTGTTTTGCGTTTCAAAGAATGTATAAGCCAGGTCTTCTGTTGATGTTACAACTACAGTTAGATTAATTTTACTGAAGTCTGTCTCGGCAATGACCTCACAGTCTCGAAAGTCAAATATTTCTTTATTATGTACGCTTTTAAGGTAAGATAGATTGTATTTAATATTCTTAATGCTGAGCGAACTATTAAATACAATACCGCTTCTGTAAGCGGGTTGATTTATTTTTTGAAGTAATAGAGCAGTTGTAATACGTTGCTGACCATCAATTATTTTTAACCGATCACCATCTTGATGTAAAATGACACTTCCTAGGTAATATAGCGGTTTATCTATGGATTGGTCTGCTTGATATTCAGCTAAATCTTTCAGCAAGCGATTTAATTGCTTTTCTCCCCACACATAAGGGCGCTGATACTCCGGTATCATTAACTGCCCTTTTATATTAGTAGAAGGTATTGCCACTCTCGTGGTGTCTAATAACTGCTGAAGCGTACAACTTGCAACTTGAAGATCGTTACTGTCTATTGTTGTTTTATTTGAAATACTTTCTAAACTATTGATCTCCATTTGTAAGAGGCCTTTATTCTATTCTTGAATCTATATTGAAAATCTAATTACTATCATCAACAGTATCTGATATTTCTTCCATTTCATTCATAAAAATCGCATAAACTCTTTTTAGAATCATTAGCACGGTAAAAGCAAAATGGCTTAATAAAAAATAAACCAAGAATGTCATTACAACACTCCAACACTTATTATCAAAAAAAGAAAGCACAGTAAAAAAAATGATTATCAAAGAAGTGAAAATGGTATAACTTATATTTGGTTAACAACTGCTCAAGCAGTCTATTTTTAGTTTTTTAGAACTATCCCTTTTGATTATATCAAATAAGATTACTACAACGTTAAAAAACAAACCAACTAAAATTGAAAGTGTTGTTATAACAAGGTTTGTTGCTCTTTCTGTCAAGTCAATCTCAAAGAAAGTTAATGTAGCTCCAATTATAAATGGTATTATTAAAAAGGTTAACCAATCTGTAAATTCTGGTCGCTTAGTATTATCATTTACCAGAGTCTTAAAATGGTTGTTAAGAATACTAAGGACATTTATTTTTTCAAAAATTTTCATTTTAAGAAATTAATTCGTCAATAAGTGTTTTAGCAATCGTATCTATACTGTTAAAAATAGGATGACCATCAGTATCTTTTTCCACCTCCTTATCAATATCATAATATGGACGAATTTTACCAGTTTCAGATAGGTCGATAGTTCGGACATTACCATTGAATTTAGATCTAACTTTTACTCTAGATTTCTCATCAAAACCTATATCCTCTAATTCTTGAACTTCGAAGAATGATGAGTTTGGATTATCCATAAATTTGGCCGCTTTATCATTCAATGCTAATTTACTTTTGGCTTTTATCTTCAGCTCTAGAGACTTAATCTCTTTTTGATACCCCTTCATCCCAAGTTTATTAGCAAGATCAGCAGGCAAATCATAGCGGACTAGAGTTATATCTTTGATACTACCCCTTTTAACAAATGTTCGTGCTAATTCCTTAGAAACGAATTGTTCAACATCCAATTTTAAATTAGAAAATCGTGACTCAAAGAAATTATTAAGGTGTTTTTTGAAAATGCCATGTATACCATAGATTCCTAATCGCTGAAGTAGTATAAACCCGACATCTTTTCCCTTTGGAATGAAAATTAAGAAATAAAAGGGCTTAATTTCTGTATCTTCCGGAGTTCTATCATAACTTTTTTTACCGGTTTTAATATTTATACCAGTTCCTGAAAAACCATAATCACCACTCTCTATAACACCACTTATGGTTCGTTTTGAGGCATTAAATGATAAGGAATCAGAATCAAGTTTTAAAGATTTTTTTTGATCTTCGTTCAGCTCTAATTGTTGATCAAATGATTTAATATATTCTTGAAAAAATGATAAAAAGTCATTGGCCCCCAAGAAGTTTTCAAGAGGTAAATAGTTTTTGTCCTGTTTAAACTTCTCTCTAATTTTTATCGTGTAAACTTCTAACTTAATTTCATTAGCCATATATGATTATTTTTTATTAGTTAACCTTAACCTTCCCCGTCACACAACTATCTATCAACACCCGTTTATACTCCTGTAACTTCTCTATTTGCTGTTGCTGTAAACCAATTGCTTTGTCTATTTTTTGACTTTCGGTTTCGATATACTTTGCGATTTCTTGTTGTTCGGAAAGTGGTGGAACAATAGACTTTATACTGTAAAAGTTTTGATTTGATAAATTTTGCAAACCTATAGTCATTCCATTAGATGCGCCAGCATAAACTGCTTTATATATTTCTGTATGAAAGAGATATTCAAAATATTTCGTTTCATAATTCTGTGTTGGTTCAAAGACACCATAATGGAAAGTCACTAGTCCTTTATAATTAGACTTAAAAAATACTCCTAAATGCCCTTTAAATCTATTTACAACTAAATCATTAGGTAGACATAGTTTAAAGTTATCCCTATGTGAGGGACTGAGTGATCTTTCTTTCATCTCTTTTGATGGTATGACACCATCAATTTGAGATAATGATAATGGTAGTTCATCACCTTGAAAACTTCTTTTATTGTTTTCTCTAAAAATCCTTCTATTAAATAGCACCTCCCAATGCTCCGGAATTTCCCCTATCCACTCTACACCACTTTCCTTCAGTTTTACATTAGGATCAAGCCCTTTGGTTACCGCATTTTGTATCAAGATTTGCTTGCGCTCTTTTAGCAGGGTAATGAGTTTTTCTTTTTGGGTAATGGCGGTGTCTATCTTAGCGGTCTTTTCATCCAGATAGTTGGCTATGGCGGTTTGTTCTGGGAGGGGTGGGACAAAAGTCTTAAAAGCGAAAAAATTATCTTTTGAAATCGTATTCCTTAGACCTGTGTAAAGTGGCTTTAATCGCTTGTCAGTATCTAAGTTCAAATAGTAATAATATACAAATTTGCTATGCACATTATCTGCTGTTTCAAATACTGTATAGGCGCCAGTAATCATACCATTGTAGATTGATAATCCTACACACCGTGGTGTCTCTTCAACATCAAAAAGACAAAAAACAAAATCATTTTGCTTTACTTCTTGATAAGTATCAAATTCTGCAGGAAACTTCCCTCCATCTTCAACATTCCGAAGAATTATACCTTTAAGTGTTAATGAAAGTAAGTCATAATCATTTGATTTCTTACCAACTAAGTTTTTCTTTAGTTTAAAGATATATTTATTAGACAACGACTCCCAATGCTTCGGTATTCCCCCTAACCATTCTACGCCAGAGTCTTTATACGCTTTATATTTCTGCATACTATAAGCTTTGATAATAAGACTTGATTTTCTTCGCCATCAACCCTTTTCTTCTTCGTAAGAATTCCTCATAATTGGCATGCGTGCCATCATTAAGCATTAAAGGAACATCGTTTTGCCTAAAATTATCCAGCATTGCTTCCTGAGAGTTTAAAGAGCTTATATTTCTTACACCACCCATAATCTCTTGTATTGCTTTATGCATATATTCAGAGGGTGCCAGACTTCCTACTTTGATATTAGTAGCTTGTTCGGTATAAACAAAGTTGGCAACTTGATTGTATTGCTTTGGTGTATAATTATGTTTTGCTAAATATTTTCTGGGAAATAAATGATGAATATCTCCACGCTGTTCAATTAAACTATTTATAGTCATGTCTTTAGATAAAAAAGCGTGCGCTTTATGATAACACTGTACGGCGAGATATACATTATATGCATTATTATTGGTGCTAGACGATTCCAAGCTATTTACCAAACCAAAATCCCAGAAGCCTTCTCCTAAAGAAGCTTGTTCTGTTAGTTTAAGATAGGCTTCAATACCTTTATCATTAATTTGCTTGATGTCTTCATCTATAGTACTCTCTGCAGAGCCAGAATAACGCCCAATCAATAGTGACATTACAAACCAACGCTTTACATAATGCTGAATATCTGTTTCTGCCAGACCGTCCTTTCTTAATTTCAAATACAACGCATAAGCAAAATTGAGACTGTTTTTAGAGGAGATTAATTTGTTATTTATAAAACCGGCAGATTGTACAATCATCAAAAAACGTTGATAATTTGTTTTATTGACAAAATCCATCAAACCATCTGAAAGCATTGCATAACTGCGCTGCGCTATTTCATTTTCATAATCGCGGGTTTCAAAATTTCTTCCTGAAAGAAGAGCAACAAGATCACTGAATTTCCCTCTGTTAAACTTGTAAGTAAAAGCGACACGAAGAACGTCGACATAATCTGGCACGTATAATTGATCATTTCCCTCTGCCATCCATTTGATACCGACATAATAATCATGACCGGCAAAAAGTTTATCGTTGTCAACTATATGCTTATTAAAATCTTTGTCAACAATAAGTCTGCAAAAATAATCCACTAGTTTACGCATCTTGTTGCCCTCGTGGACTTCGTCAGAAGCTATTTTAGACATCACAAAATCGGCATTACTCAGCACTACGCCTTTTTGATTTATTCTAATAAATATCTCTGTAACCGTATCGATGTCTAAAGAGCTATCGAGTTCAATAATACCTACTTGCTTGTTCTTAATCTTTTTTAGGTTCTCAATTCTATCTTCAATTAGGTCTTCATCTGCCTCTGGGTTTTCAGCTAAATATTTACGTATCGCTTTGGTAATAGATACTTCATCATTTATAATGGGATGTATGCTATTGATCCACTGTGCACTACGCTCATACGCTTTATTGAGAACATCAAACTTTTCGGTTTGTGGATTAAAGGCAATCTTGATCGATTCTTCTTTATAGTTTTTATTAAGTACACGTTGCCCTACAATTGCAGCAGTTAAAGCTGTAATTCTTTGCTGCCCGTCAATCAACACTTTCTTCCCTGCCGAGAGTTCTCCATTCTTAAGTTTAACATCAGGGTTTCTCCAGGTAATTATATAACCTACAGGATAACCTTTATACAAAGAATCTATAAGATCTCTAACTTTTGCTTTTTTCCAAACAAAAGGTCTTTGTATTTCAGGGATTGCAATATCACCCGATTTAATCCAGCTTAATAAAGTATCCACCGGTTGTTGATGTACTGAGTATTTTGCCATTTTAAGTATTTAAAATTTCTAGTATCAAACCTTCATTTTCCTGCTCCAATTGCAATATCTCTTGGGCCACAGTTGCTAGCGGGCGTAATGGCGTATGACGGTAAAAGTATTTATTAAAGCTAATTTCATAACCTATCTTCACAGCATCCAGATTGATCCAGGCTTCGGGCACGTGGGGCAATACTTCCTCTTTAAAATACTCGTGTATATCTTGTTTTAAAGGTACATTTTCAGCATCGCGTAAGTTGGTTTCGGTCTCGTAGGTAAGGTATTCTCCGGGTTTGAGACTCTTCTCGACTGACCCTTCGACAGGCTCAGGGTGACGGCTTGAAGAGACATTTATACTTTCTTTTGAGAAATAACCAAAGTGTGGCAGGTCTTCTTCTTTGCAGCCTAGATGTGCGAGTAGGTTACTCAGTTTTTCACCGCTTAGTTTTTCTTTCTTCTTGATGACTTTAGCCGCGTTCTCGTCATATTCGCTCACTGCGGCATAAATGGCTTTCTTTTGAGTCGCGCTAGGTTTTAGTTTAAGCTCTTTAAAGACTTTATCAGCTGCTTTAGTAAACGCATTAAAATCGGTGTACTCGGTTTCCCCTAGCGAACCGTGTAGTTTTTGAGCCAGCTGTACCAGTTCGCGTTGCTTTTCCCAGGTTGCAGGGCTCAGCAACTTCTTTTTATTCTTGGTACTCAAGTCCAGCTCATTCTCCTCGCACCACGCCAGTATATCTTCTTCCAGACTCGCCAGTGCGTCATAGACCTTTTCGCCGTGAGCCTTATACGCATACTGCATAGGGGCTTCCAGATACTTATCATAGCGCAAGGTCTCGATCTTATCTGCAGTAAGCTGCGCACGCAGGCGCTGTGGGCGCTCTATGGTCACTTTATAATAGCCAAAATCTGCATTATCAAACACCTGTGCTGCCAGGCCTTCTACTTCGGCGTTAGTCTCCGGGTCTATTTCGCGGGAAACTTCAGCAAGCTTTAGATAGTTTGCTGTAATTTCTTGAATATGCTTTTGCGAAAACTCGCAGTTCTTGTTCCCCAGGTTCTTGCGTAACTTCTGGTAAAGTTGGCTGGCGTCAATAAGTTGTACCTTGCCTTTGCGCTCCGCAGCTTTGTTGTTGCTTAACAGCCAAATATAGGTAGTGATCCCTGTGTTGTAAAACAGGTTATTGGGCATTTGTATAATGGCTTCCAGCAAGTCGTTCTCAATGATATAGCGGCGTATGTTACTCTCACCACCACCGGCATCGCCCGTAAACAAACTGCTCCCATTATGCACCGAAGCAATACGGCTACCCGCGGGGCTTTGATGCAAGGGTTTCATCTTGTTTACCATTTCCATCAAAAACAATAACTGCCCGTCGCTGCTACGTGGTGTAGCATCTACCTCTTCTTCCTGCCCCCAGTAATCATTGAGCATCACCTTAAAGCGCGGATCAATAACTTCCTTACCGTCTTTTATGTATTTGGTCTCACTGCTCCACGACTTCCCATACGGCGGATTAGACAGCATAAAGTCAAAGGCTGTTCCTTGAAATTCGTCCACAGACAAGGTAGATCCTACTCGTATGTTCTCGGGGTTGTTCCCCTTGATCATCATATCACTCTTACAGATGGCGTAAGTCTCGTCATTGATCTCCTTACCATACAGATACACATCCCCCATCGCCTTGATAGCACCTTGCTCATCTTTGATAAAGTTTTGAGATTCAGTAAGCATACCACCACTACCACAAGCCGGGTCGTAAATGGTCATAACCGGTGGAAGGTTATCTTTTATAGGTTCAAAGACCAGATGGGTCATCAGTTCGATCACCTCACGGGGAGTAAAGTGCTCTCCTGCTTCCTCATTGTTCTCCTCATTAAACTTTCTGATGAGTTCTTCAAACACATACCCCATTCCCAGATTAGAGAGTCCGATAAGTTTTTTGCCTTCCGGGTCTTCTTTATCGTTAGGCGTAAGATTGATGTATGGAGAAGTAAACTTCTCTAGCACATCAAGCAACACATCTTTATTTGCCATATGGGCCACCTGACGTTTCAGATTAAACTTAGCAATGATCTCTTTTACGTTTTCACTAAAACCATTAAGATAATCCTCAAAGTTGGCCTGAAGGATCTGCTGACTGTTGGTTGCCGTAGCGTGTAGGCCTTGCAGCGTCCATTTACTGGTATTGTAAAACACATAGCCCGAAGCGTCGCGGAGACCGCCATCTTCAAACTCGGTAAACTTCATTTCTTCTTTTTGAAAGCGTACTTCTTCCAGTACGGCTTCTTTGGTTTCTTCAAGCAAAGCATCCAGACGGCGTAGCACCACCATTGGCAGGATCACGTCGCGGTATTTACCGCGCACATAGACATCGCGCAAGCAATCGTCTGCAATAGACCAAATGAAAGAAACTAATTTATTATGGGTAGAATGGGTCATTAAAATGGGTTAAAACGTATTGTTTGGGAAGATAGGGTGTTTAGGCATAGTTTCAAATATATTATTTCAGGAAATACTTCTAATGAGGATTTCTGTATTCCCACTAAAAAGGGGGAAAATACCCGCTATTGGGGATGGCGAAGCGGCTGTAAAAAAAGTACTTTTTGACATGGAAATAACTAACCATCCAATACCTGTATTATGAGAATATTTAGGATACTCCTGCTGATACCCCTTTTAAGTTATGCTCAGAATCAAGCCCCTAGAGCCCTAATTGATAAAGCTTTGCTAGACTATGAATCTGAAATCACCGGCTCCCAATTTGTAAACGACAAAACATTAAATATTCTTATAGGTGAGGTTTTAAACCAATACCTTCCCAGTACTAAAATCTCTACGCAACGCTTAAGCTTCCTATTAGACGATGATGATAATTCATTTAGCTTAACCGGAAACTTTGATCCTAGACTTACGAAAACCAGTTATCAAAGCTTTTTAGCTTCAGGAGGTCTAAAATTGAAAGGGGAACCTACTAGGTCCTTTTATAACTTTAAAGATTCCAATTGGGCGCAAAACATAGGTGCCCAATTCAAACTAACCTGGTTTATACCGGGTACCCTTACTAAAAACGCTGATCACCAAATAAGTAGGCTTTTAAAAGCCTATAGAGAAAAGACTATAAAAAATATGGCGCTCGAAGCTTTAGAAACTAATCCTTTAGACTCCCAGGATTTGGAAGAATTAATAGCAACCAAAGAGGCTGAATATATTCTTAAAAATAATTTATACGTATCCATGTATAAATTTTGGGTAACCCTGCAAGGTTATATTCCTCTTACCAAAAGCAGTAACACCTTTACAAACACAACAGATGCAAGTATCAAATCTGAACATCAGTTTGAGGCCTGGGAGGCTTCACTTAGTATAAATGGATTTTATAAGGGTAAAATCTTTTCGTTTAGTTTTTCAGCCATTCCTCGCGTTTACCAAAACAACAACATTCTAACGGAGACGGTTAAAAAACGCACTTTTACCTCTTTTGAGGGGTCTCCCGAAGGACAACCTGCGCTTACCACTACAGACAGCTATTATTATGGAGCGCATGAAGAGTTTACCTCCGGGCAAATAAAGGCTGAGGCAGCATCGCTCTATAAAGATTGTATAGGATTGAGTGCTGCAGTGGAACAGAACTTTTGGAATGGTTATGATGCGCTCAACTGGAAATTAGGCATCCCCTTAAATCTAAAAAACAAAGATGGAGCATCAAGCATCGCCTTTGAAATCCAATGGCGTGAATTCAATAAACAACATTACCTCGGCATAAGCCTAGGTAAAGCATTTGGCAAATTTTTAGATTAACCATACCATTCCCGGCTTGGATTTAGGTAATCATAGAGCAACTGCGGTTACCGCCTTAAAACAAGGTAAATGTAACACCTCGACGCAAATAGCGTCGGCAACCTAAATATTAAAAAAGTCTGCTTTTTCACCCCTATTGAAAAAAGCAGACTTTAGAAGATTGGTTAGTTGTTAAGGCCTGAGGCCTTAGTTAAAGCATCTGGTTGTAGATGCCCGTGGTAAATAATTAGTGGTTATAAAGAAATTTGCTACATACATCTACACATCTTTTGCAAGCTGCTGCACAATTTTGGCAATGTTGAGCCTCGTGGCTGCTGCATTCTTCAGCGCAAGATTCGCATAGGTTTTTACAGTATTCTACCAGAGCCGTTAGCTTTTGGCTGGGTACATTAATGCTTAACAATTTGGCTAAGCTAGAGCATACTTCAGCACACATACGATCGTACCGTATACAGGTCACCATCATTTGAATATGGTCTTCCTCAAGACAAGCATCCGCACAATGGTTACAATAATTTGCACATTCATTTAAAGTACTGATTAATTCTTCGTGATTCATAAGGTTAGTTTTATAAGATTGATACTTTTCAATTGCAGTAAATCTAAAGGAGTTGCCTATTGGCATGTACATCTGACGAATTTGGCCTGATGACGCTGTAAAGCGCTTACCGCATGCTCCCGCAGCAGCAGCTACCTACAGCTGCACTTAGGTCATTCTTCAGAAAAAAGCTGTGCAATGCACTACAATCGCTGTTAATAATCAGTACTAAATTAGGAAGTACACCTGTTAAGATTTGCTAAATAGAAATTAATACAATTCTAAAATATGCTGATGTTTGTTAAAAAATCATTGACAGTCAACAGTAAATACAATGCTTACCGCAACAATCTCAGGAATATAATACGTAGAGCGAGAGTTCCAGCTTGCGCAATCTTGTTGGCAGTAGGCAGTTGTTATGCTGCTGTTTGTTATTGCTGATTTATTATTCGGCGTTAAAGTACAAAGTAAGAAGTACGAATATGTAACGAGCTGTCACTTCGAGTGATTCTGGAGCACCCTAGTGCGAGAGAATTGTATCGAGAAGTCTTATGAAGTTGGCAGTCTGTTGTTTGCTGTTTACCGTTTATTGCTTCTGGTTTATTATTCCGCATTAAAGTACAAAGTAAGAAGTTTGAAATACGAAACCATCACGCCCTGTCACTTCGAGTGATTCTGGAGCACCCTAGTGCGAGCGAATTGTATCGAGAAGTCTTATGAAGTTGGCAGTTTGTTGTTTGCTGTTTACCGTTTATTGTTTCTGGTTTATTATTCGGTGTTAAAGTACAAAGTAAGAAGTACGAAATACGAATATGTAACGAGCTGTCACTTCGAGTTATTCTGGAGCACCCTAGTGCGAGAGAATTGTATCGAGAAGTCTTATGAAGTTGGCAGTCTGTTGTTTGCTGTTTACCGTTTATTGTTTCTGGTTTATTATTCGGTGTTAAAGTACAAAGTAAGAAATACGAAATACAACGTTCAGTCAGCAGTCTCAGTTGGCAGTTGGCAGTTGTTATGCTGCTGTTTGTTATTGCTGATATATTATTCGGCGTTAAAGTACAAAGTAAGAAATACAAAATACAAATAAATAATGCTATGTCACTTCGAGCGCATCCCGAAAGCTATCGGGAGAGAAGCATTACTGGATGCGATGCTGAAACACTCCCGATAGCTATCGGGACAGCAAGACAATGTGTATTAAAAAGGGTTACACTCACGCATACCCGAAGGGTTTAGTTTCCTTTTGGTCAGTTTAGTAAGTGCATCCCGTTAAGATTTTCTGAAGCCTTGGAAGAAATTTAGGGATGCGCTTGCGATTTTTGCGATAGCAAAAAACACCTATCCAAAAGGCGTCATTTCTTTTGGTTCGTTTTCTTTAGACGAGTAAAGAAAATGAACAAAACATGGATTGAAAAAATACACTTTCAATCCATGTTCCCTTTCTTTTGCCTTGATGCAAAAGAAACAAAAAATCAAGGCTTACATAAGCTTCTCTAAATTTTATGCTCGCTGCACTGCATGCGCTTAACTCGGCCACGGGCCTCAAACAGAACCGCCTGCCGACGCCCCGCTCCCTGCAAATTTAACGAGAACCTCATGATAGGCCGTCTTCAAACTGAAACTAAGAATAGTATTCTTTAGCCCTTCCCTCGGTTCAGAATAGACGCGGGAAGCTCCGAAGGACAGGAGCGGTAGCGACGCGGAGCTGACAAGGCGGTTTTTGCGATAGCGAAAAATTCCCAAGCGAGGGGCTCTTTTCTTTTGTTACTTTTCTTTGGAGAAGCAAAGAAAAGTAAAGAACATGATTTGAAAGAAAACTTATCAAACCAATGCTAGGTAAATAATCCTAGTTTACCTGCTACCTGTCCCAATGTATATAGAGGATTGTATTGCGTGTTTATAATAATACGCAACAAGCTGTCACTTTGAGAGCATCCCGAATGCTTTCGGTCAAGAAGTCTATCTAGCAAGAAACATTTTTACTAAAAACACTTCTCGATACAGTTGAAGCACTGCTAACGCGTTACTTCAACTACTCGAAGTGACGAGTACGCTTACCTTAAGAATGGAACGATTCTAAAACGGATCTATAATCTTCTAAAACTAAAATTCAAACCAATTAAAATATAAACCAAACTACGGAATTCCGTAAAAGAAGTTTTGATGCGCTAACTAGATTTGTTTTTTGTCGGAACAAGCCGAAAAAAGACATTAAACAGAAGTAGGTTTAAATGATACATTTTATGAAAAAACTTTTTACACTCATCCTGCTAATTGCACTAACGCTTACCAGTTGTGCCTCACATCATGGTTTGCCTAAAAACTTTAATCAAAACACAACCGAGGTAGTCCTAACCAAAAAGAATTTTAAAGTTATAGACCTGGTCAAAGGCGAAGCTCAGGCAACCTATGTTTTGGGTATTGGAGGACTTTCAAAAAATGGTCTAATCGCAGAAGCTAAAGCTAATATGCTACGTACTGCTCAAATGAAAGGTGCTTCCCGCAGTATTGTCAATGAAGTAGTCGAAGTTAAATCATCAGGCTTTTTATTCGTGACCAAGTTCAAAGTGATTGTTTCTGCGCAAATTATTGAATTTACTGAATAAGTTTTACCATCCTAAAGAATTAAGGAGTACGGATGTACTCCTTTTTTTTTATTCAGTTCATTAAGTTTAGCTTATTTGATTCTTACTTTTGCATCTGCCTTCGACATAACAGCTCTCTAATGAACACCCCCACAAGCCATACCGCCTGCCCCGATTGTCACGGTCTGGGGAAACAGAACCGCGGACTCTCAAAACGTGCGAAGCAGCGGTATCAAAAGGCATTGGAGGTTTATCGACGTTTTCCTGATAATCCCAAGCCGGTAAAGCCCAAAGCGCATCTGCAGGTGTGTCCCTCCTGCTCAGGAAGCGGACTCCTCCCTGCCCCGCACCCTCCGAAGCCGGACACCACACGCTTTCCAAACCTGGCGATCATTGGGGGTGGGATTGGTGGAACGGCGCTGGCGGTGGCTTGTTTGCACCGGGGAATTCCGTTTACCTTGTACGAGCGGGATGCTGATTTTGATACCCGTGCACAGGGCTACGGCCTTACCCTCCAACAGGCACATACGGCGGTAAAAGGTTTTGGAATAGACAGTCTAGAGCAGGGCATCGTTTCTACCCGGCATATCGCACATACGCCAGACGGTACGGTCTTGGGCGAATGGGGAATGCGCAAGTGGGATACGCAAACCAACGCCACGCCTAAGCGTACCAATATTCATATTGCTCGTCAAAACTTGCGCTCGGCTTTATTGAACCAACTTTCGGGTGCTGACGCGATACGCTGGGGACATCAGCTTAACGGGTTTGATCTGACGGAAACAGGTATCCAATTGAAGTTTGACAGCCAAGAAAACGCCACTACAGCACACGCCGATCTGCTGGTGGGTGCCGACGGTATTCGCAGCAGCGTACGCGAGTTATTGTTTGAGCAGGAGCCCTATCCCTTGCGCTATCTCGATTGTATCGTGATCTTGGGAATCTGTGCGTTAAGCGATCTGCAGAATGCTACTCACGAGTTACTGGATCAAAAAACTGTATTTCAAACCGCCAATGGGAACGAGCGTATGTATATGATGCCTTATGATTCGGGATCAATCATGTGGCAATTCAGTTTTCCTATGGAAGAAACCGAAGCCAAACGTTTAAGTGCACAAGGTGCTGAAGCTTTAAAAAAAGAGGTGCAAAAGCGTACCGACTGGCATGCGCCTATTCCGCAAATCATCGACGCTACACTCGCCGATTTGATCTCGGGCTATCCGGTATATGACCGTGCTTTATTGACTCCAGAAGATTTTACTGCTTGTGGTCCCGTAAGCCTATTGGGCGACGCCGCCCATCCTATGAGTCCGTTTAAAGGTCAGGGCGCCAATCAAGCTCTGCTGGATGCGCTGGCACTTGCCCGACGCATCTCCAAAGTGTGTAAACCCGATACTTCATGGAAGCAGACCAACCTCCGCAAAAAGATCTTA
>Ga0208029_1001019_pt1 | contig 13834 bp, 20 predicted proteins | sample MalvireepMed_s12_FD_184242 | JGI IMG/M metagenome (GOLD analysis project Ga0208029, IMG submission 184242) | Marine viral communities from the Global Malaspina Expedition - Malaspina viral metaG DeepMed_s12 (SPAdes) (version 2) | ecosystem: Environmental > Aquatic > Marine > Oceanic | place... | reverse complement strand
TTAGCAGGACTAGACCTAGATGCTAAACAAGCATTAGGTGAGGGAATACTTGGTGGTACAGCGGCAGGTTCAGCAACAGTGCCATCTGCTGTATTGGCTTCTAATCAAGAAACAGCAACAGAAACACAAGATGCTTATCAACTTGCTTTAGAGTCAGTGGTTGATGCTAAAAATGTAAACATTGCAACAATAAGACAGGCTACAGGCATTACAAATATTGCTGAATTAAAAGGAATTATTGACAGAATGTATGCTGAAGGTGTTATACAAAAAGAAGATAATCGTTTTATACCTAATCAAAATTTTGTCAGGAACTTCAAAAATGCTCAGAGATTAAAACGAGATGATGAAGAAAGTCAGAATGAAAATATCTTAGTAAAAGGTCTTGAAAGGTTTAACATTTTCCAAACTCCCAATACAAATGATCCAAAAACAGATGCGGGAGTTCAGTTTAATCAGTCAGACAATACAAATGTCACTAACTTTATTTATAAAGTTCAAGACAAATTTATTGATCCAAAACTAATACAGGAACAGATAACAGAAAAAAGAAAAAAAGAAGGGTTAGACCCTATAGCTGATGAAGCAGATTTTTATGGTGGGCTTACTGTATTTGAAGGCAGAACAGAAGAACAAATAAGACAGCTTGAAAATCAAGAAGTTATACCTATGGTTGAAGAAATGAAAGCTAGGGATATTAATCAGGAAATGATTGATGAGTTTGCACAGATGAGACACGCACCCGAAAGAAATGCTTTTGTTGCAAAGATTGATGAGAATCAACCCGATGGCGGTTCTGGAATTAATACAGCCGATGCTGAAGCAATTATGAAAACAAAGTATGGGCTTGATATAGACCCACAGGTAATAACAGAACAGATTGTTAATCCAGATTATCAAATATTGTTAGACAGCATTGCGAAGCTACAAGTCAAAAAGAATTTAGATACAAGAGAACAAAATAGATTAAAGAAACTACAAGCTGATTTGGCTCAGACCAATAGAATAGAGAATGTAGATAGAATCAGTTATCAATGGAAGAATGGAAATCAGCTTGGAAGAAAAATGCAGAAATTTTTTCAAGACCATGTTGATCCAATGCTTCAAAAAAATAGAGACATCATGCAAGATGCTGGTCTTGTTGCTGAAGAAGAGGTCGATGGTTGGCAGAAAAATTATAATTTTTATGTGCCACTAAAAGGTATTGCGGGAGATGAAAAAGTAGAAGGCTTTCCACCGCCTACGGGTCGTGGGATGAGCATTATAGGCAAAGAGAACAGGAGAGTAAAAGGTAGAAAAGGTGTTCAATCTGCATCTCCTTTGTTAAATACGATTGCTGATCGAACAGCAAAAATTATTAGAGCAGAAAAAAATAAAGTTATGAATGAGCTTTTGACTCTAGCTGAACAAAATCCAAATGATGCTTTGTGGGAAGTGTTTTCAGAAGATACGCCTGTATTTAGAGATGCCTTTCAAGTTTTTTATGTAAACCCAACTAATCCAGACATAGAGAGTAATACAAGAATAGATGGTTATGTAAAAAATTACAGAATAAAACCGACTAAAGCCAGTAAATATCAATTACAAAATATGGATGATTTAATTGGTCTTAAAAGAGATGGCAAACAACATTATATTAAACTCAACAATGTTCGTATGTTGACCGCTTTAAAAAACTTAGGTGTTCAAGAAAATAGTAAAATCATCAAAATCTTCGGACCAATAAGCAGATACTTATCAATGATTAATACATCCCTTAACCCTGAGTTTATTGTTTCAAACTTTTTTAGAGATATACAAACAGGTGTGTTTAATTTAATTACAGAACAAGAGATAGGAAAGCTAGATGGAGAGGCGATTGCTAAACAAGTTGTAAAAGATACACCATTAGCTTGGAAAACAATGTATAGAGGTTTTAGAAAAAATCAAAATCCCAAAGCATTTGAAAGCCTTCCAGTTGAAGAACAACAAATGTTTAATGACTTTCTATCTTCAGGTGCAAAAGCGGATTGGTTTTATGTGCCAACAATTAATGAGGTTGCTGACAATGTAAACAATTTGATGGAAATGACTGAAGGCAAGAAGAATTTTAAACAAGGAATGACGACTCTTTTTAAATATGTTGACGATGTAAATGCTTCTGTCGAAAATGGGGTTCGTTTCGCAACATATAAAAATGCTAGGAAAGCTGGTATTTCTAAAAAACAATCAGCCATACTTGCCAAAAACCTGACAGTAAACTTCAACAGAAAAGGAATGGATGGTCAGACTCTTAATAGTTTATATCTATTCTTCAATGCAAGTGTTCAAGGTACAGCGAATATGCTTAGAGGTTTGAAAACCTCAAAAAGAAAACAACAAGCAGTTGCGGGTCTTGCTACGTTTGCGATGATTAATGCATTATATAATGAAGTGGTGGGCGGAGATGATGAAGAAACTGGTCGAAGTCATTACTCAAGAATCCCTGATTACATTAAAGAAAGAAACTTTATCGTTATGGACCCGAGAGGAACAGAAAGAGTTCCCGGAACAGTTGGAAAAGAAGGTTTGTATTTTAAATTTCCACTGCCATATGGATATAGTGTTTTTCATAATTTAGGAACAGGAATTGCAGATACATTGATGGGAGTTTCAAGTCCCGCACAATCAGCCAGTCTAATTACAGGGGGGATGCTAACATCATTTAACCCAATAGGCTTTTCAAGATCAAAAGATTTGGTGACAGGGGGAGTAAAAACAGCAACGCCAACAGCTCTTGTTCCATTGGTTGAGGTTGCAATGAATGAAAACTTCTTTGGCGCACCTGTTTATACAGAAAACTTTCCTATAGGCGCACAAAGATCAGACAGCTCCCTTGCTAAAAAGAATACAAACGAGTTTATTAAAAAGCTGATGCCATTTCTAAACGAGATGACAGGCGGTAGTAAATATAAAAGCGGTTTGATTGATGTTTCCCCAGATACAGTTCAACATCTTTTCGACACAGTATTAGGTGGTGCGGGACAAACTGCTCGTAGAACACTGAATCTTGCCGAAGAAACAACAAAGTCTATTGTGGCTAGAGGTGAGTTGCCAGACGTACCTGTTGGTCAAATTCCTTTTATTAGAAGAGTCAGGGGTGAGCCTGATCCATTCATGTCTCAAACAGAATACTTTCAAAGGAAACAAAACGTCATCAATGCTGTTGCTGAATACGATGATATGTCAGGTTCTTTGCTTCGTGAAAGAAGAAATGAATACAGGGATAGGTATGGAAACCTTATGGGAATGGATCGTGATGTTAAAAGAGCTGATAAAAGACTAAAAATGTTAAGAGAAAGAAGGCAGAGACTTGATGACAAAGTTCCCCAAAGTGTTGCTGATGCTTTAAACATAGCAGATAAAATAGAAGCATTAGATGAAGATATCAGAAAAGAATACAATAGGTTCAATAAGAGATATGACGAGAAAGTAGGTCGCTTCGACTAATTTTGACCAGTCAATATTTGACTAACCTATTGCTACATTCCTTGCACCAGTTGTATCCCGACAAAAATATTTAACTACGCCAACAGCAGTATTATTGGTTTCCACAAATAGCAATACCGCTGTCGGTAAACTAAAATATTTTTTTTCTCGGGCCGAAGCCGGCAAATGAAAATATTTTTCTGGCAAGCAGGATTCTGGTTTTGAAAATATTTATACAAGCGTCATATTCTGACGAATCAGAAACTAACACTAATTTAGATTTGATAGATGCTTATTCTACATCCACGAAAAGTGGAGCATCATTATAGAGTCGATCTCTAGCCATCTCAGCATATTCATCGTTGAGTTCAATCAATATAGCATTCCGATCATTCCGATCAGCAACTAAGCCAGTTGTACCCGCACCCCCGAAAGGATCAAGAACAGTACCATCTTTAGGACAACCCGCAAGAACGCATGGTTCTATTAGATCAGGCGGAAACACAGCGAAGTGTGCACCTTTAAATGGTTTTGTGGTGACAGTCCAAACAGATCGCTTGTTTGCACTCTCATAAGAATCTTCTAATCCTGTATGCGGAGACAGTCCTGTTCCTTCATTGTGATACTTTCCTTCGGTTCTATCCCTTGTTCCCCAATCTTGTTTTACAGGCACTTTAATTGCCTCATGATCATAATAGTAATTTCTTTGTTTGGTAAGTAAGAAGATGTATTCATGTGCTTTGGTGCATCTGTCTTGAACGCTTTCAGGCATTGGATTAGGTTTATGCCATATAATGTCTTGTCTTAGATACCAACCATCTGCTCTTAAAGCAAGGGCAACCATCCACGGGATTCCCATAAGGTCTTTCACTTTATATATGCCACCCGCACCACCCGCTCTCGCTTGATGTCCTTGTGACAGCTCCCCATGTTTCCACCCTGTATCTGAATCTCTAGTTCCTGTTGGATGTGTGCTTACATATGAATCACCAAGATTAAGCCAAACAGTTCCCTCGTCTTTTAGCACTCGTCTAACTTTCCTAAACACTTCCACCATGCTTTCAACATATTCTTCTGGTGAATCTTCTAAGCCTATCTGCTTGTCCTCTCTTGTTGCCCCACACTTCGGGCAAACGCTTTTGTAAATTGCATCACCGACCACATCTCCATGCTCATACATATTCTTATGTCCTGTAGCGGTGTCTTTGCTGATCTTAGTCATTCGCTTGTGAGGACAATCAGGATCACCACCAACCCATTTGCCAGTGTTGTAGTCTCTGAGTCCATAGTAAGGCGGAGAAGTAATACAGGAATCAACTGACTTTTCAGGCAGTTGATCAAGCACTTCTATGCAGTTTCCATTTAATACTTTAATGCTCATCTTCGCCTTTCAGTTTCTTGGTTCTAAAAAAGCCATCGTATTCTGGATGTTTCACATGGAACAATCTGGAATAGAAAGCGATGTAATCGTTTGATATTTTGAAGTCTGAGCCTTGTGTCTCTATCGTTGTGTGCCAACGAATCCTTTGAATAACCGCCCATGCACTGTAGTTTTCTCTACCGCTTTTGATCGCCTCGAAACTGTACTTCTCAAACAATCTCCACACATGAGGGTTTAACCTATGCCAAGCCCACCAATCTTCTTTTCTTTCACTTAGTTCTTTGGTCATCGGGATAATACTTATCAAATAGTTCTTGTGCTTCTTCTTCGGATAAAAGCCTTCGGTTGTGATGAAGTCTTTCTTCTGAGTTAGACAGTCTCCAATGACTATAGTTTTCTTTTCTTGTTAAGTTCTTTAAGTATTCAAACCTTTTCATTTGTTCTCCAAACTTTGACCAGTCAATATTTGATTAATATGCTACCGCTATAGCAGATGAAACATCCCATAACAATAAACAGTAAAGACATAACAGACTGAAAACTTGCAACAGTTGGGTCTAACGAAAACAAGTGATTAAAGAATCCCAATACATCCAATGAATAAAGATCATTCTTTAGTGGCAAAGATGCCAAATCTAAAAGTACCCAACCGCTTGTGAATACAAACATTCCTAATAAAAATATAAATAAACCTAACGCTTTCATTTCTTCCCCTCTAGTTTTTCAATTAATTTTTCCAAGTACCACTTGGCTTTTGTTAAATCTTGTATCGGATTTTCTTCGTGTTTGATCTTGTGTCTGACAATATATTTTATGATGTTTCCCTCGCACCAACCAAGATCGTGAGAAAGTATAAAGTCAGTCACCTGTATTCCTTTCTTGTAATAAGGCGGATTGATCTTATCGTCTTGCTTTGCTTTCTTTTTCATTTTAAAGACTCATCTATTTCTAGTTTCCCTTCCATTACAGAAATGCTGTAAGGTGAATCACCATTTGTTTTCCAATTATCAGGCTTATCTTTATTGATTGCTCTGTAAACCAGTTCATGTTCTGTTAAAGAAACATCGGATTCGATTTCATATATCTCTGTGCCAGTGACTTGAATTTCTACTATGTATTTATTTGTCATGTTGCTCATACCATTTGTTATATTTCTTGTTAATGTCATCAAAAAGAATCTGAGCAAACTCATTGTTCTTGAGTTCGCTTCTTGAATGTATGTTGCAAAACTCTCTTATAAACTCAGAAGCATCTTCTTCGTTCTCGACTTCTGCAAACTCCCAAAATTCTTTTTCCCTTGCCATGATCCCCGCTCTGTCCACATACTTTTGACCGCTTGTTTTCTTTCTGATTGGCTGATGTGGAACAGGAGTCTCATCTTCTTGTATGCCTACCATAGCGCAGTAGTATCTCTGACCAACCCAACTTCTCAGCAAGTCCTCTGGCACTTCGTCTGGATGGACATTAAGCACCAGATAGACTCCCTGTTTGTTCTGAGTAATCCGAACCTTTACAGCTTCAAAACTTAGAGCACTCAAAATGGTATCTCATCTTCAAAGACTTCCACTTCTTCTTCCTTGATCTCAGGAAGCTCAACAGAAACATACTTATATATCTTTCCATCTTTAGAAGTACGATCCCACATTGCAACACTTACTGAAATGTCTTGATTGGCTTTCGCTCTCTCGACCAACTCTTTCAATAGGGCTTTGCTCAGTTCGATCTTGCCTGTAAAATCAGGATGGTTCTTTGCTTTTTTATAGGTGTTCGCAAATACCGCACCTTCAACCTTAATTCGATCATTCATCTTCTGTCTCCTTTTTTAGATCGGCTTTAGTTTTAGCAAACGATTTGATCAATCTGTTGTATGTCTCCTCGCTTGTTGTTTTGAGTTTCTTAAACTCATCTTTGTTGTCAATGAAGAACTCCTCAAGAGATTCAACTGTCTCAACATCTTCAGTAAATGTCTCGACTATCTCTATAAACTTATCGTCAGCTTTCAAAAACTTATCATCAACGACATCTTCGGATTCAGCAGACTCACCACTTGGGGGTGGGTTAGAGGTATCATCACGTTTGTCTGCTGAACCACTTTCTTTTTTCTCGCTAGGCAAATCTTCTCCCGCAAAAATATAATGACCAAGACCGAACATCGCTATGCACTTGACCAAGCATCTCATCTTCGCATCAGATATCTGTCTTGATGTTGGATTAGAAATTGCATTGTTACGATTGTCCATTACAGGCAACCACATTGATCTTTTCAATCCTTGTATGCTTATTGTGACAAACACACTGGCACTTCCATCGGGATAAAACATTGCATCGTGCATCGTGTCGTCTGCTGTAGTGAATGCGCCAAACTCAAAGGTCGCATCAGGATAGTGTTCCATTAGCACTCCCCAAGCCCAAGCCCATGAGAGATATGATAAATTCATCTTCTTCTCGATATGCTCTGAACAATCGACATTTGAGAGTGTGTCCCAAACTTCTTTATATGTTAATTCTTTAGCCATAGTAGTCTCCTTTAATATTGACTGGTCATTATTTAGTCTCAGCTTCATACTGAGGACAAAAATCTCTGCATGGACAATAGTTCTCACACTTGTTTGCCTTACCTTCTCGGTGTTCAACAAAGTGTTCTTCGCTGTCCATATTCTGATGTGCTTCTGCTTCTGATTTATAAACCTTGATTGCTCTCTTTCTACCCTTGAGCTTCAAAGCCCAAGTATCTGGTATTTTCCATCGTTCTTCATCAGAGCATTCGTTAGTTTCCCCGCTCACTTCATATTCAGCTTTTGCCAACTCATGAAGATCAACCCTATCTCTTAAATACCATTTCTGCTTTTGCTCATTCCACAATGGAACATTCAATTGAACTATCGGTGTAGGTGGATAGTTCTTATCTCGGAATGAGTTTGCACGACTCCAATCTCTGAGTATCGCAATGATCTTAATTCCTCTGACTGTGTAGCCATTTGCTCGCCACATATAAGCATAGCCATTGGTCTGCTTTTCCCATTCGGGTTTTACAGCACCGCCTTTTAATGCATCTTTGACTGCATAGTATGATGTGGTTTTATAATCAATGACATGATGGTTTATGCGATCATATACATCGGTTGCGCCTGATATCTTTACACCATCAATGTCTATCGCAAGTCTCTTCTCGCAGATAACATCTTTGTTGTCTTTGTTTCCCGCCTCAAGTCCATCGTGATTCCACGTTCCAGTTCTTGAAAATATTAGATCAGAAACATCTTGTGTCAATGCACTTTGATTTTCTCTTTCCAGTATGACTTGTTGCGGTGCTTTTATGAGTGTGGTCATGCTGTAGTCTGATCCCTCAGAAGAATAAGTATCATGCATCAATGCATTGACGATTATAGGTGGTAGATTATGTTTGTTGGTGTACTTCACCTAGTTCTCCATATGCCTATGCCTTCCCAATCCAACTCTTCAGCAACATCGTTAATGACTAGCCTGACTGTAAATTTCTTCGATGGTGTTTTCTTTTGGAATCTATGGACAATGGTTCTGATTGTGTTGCTATTATCTCTGGCTTCATCCTCTGACATTTCGAGTTTTATCAGCTCCCCTTTTTTGATAGACTCAAGGGGTAGATTCCATTTCCAAGTTGATCTTTTTTTGGTGGGGAGTGCAGATTTTTCAACAACTGGCTTAATTGTTTTGTTCATAAAAAGTCCTGTTTGAGTTCCTTGTGAAATACAAAGTATATACATTGTATAGATGGTGTCAATCGTTTGTTTATAAATTTCTTGTGTAGGTGATTAATGGGTGATAGTATTAAGTTTGTTGTTAAAGGACAATGCTACAGTAAAGCCAATAGTAGAAGGCTTGTTCAGATAGGTGGGAAGCCACGATTTATTAAGTCAAAACAAGCACTTAAATACTCTGAAGATTTTGCTTGGCAATGCCCACAACAAGAAACATTGATACCAAAAGAGAAGGATGTTTCGGTCACGATTACAATTTATTATCAGAATCGCAGACCTGATTTAGATGAAAGTTTAATACTGGATTTGATGCAAGGTAGGATTTATGAGAACGATAGAAGCGTTAAAGAAAAACATATTTTTCATGGTATCGACAAAGAGAATCCAAGAGCGGAGATAGAAGTAAGTGTTATCGACAGATGAACAAATGGCATTTGATATTTGCAGAGCAATACTCAAGCAAGCCATTAGAGATTTCCATTCAAAAGATTCAGAAAGAGTGACAGATGTTGCAGATTGGATTGCAGATGGTGAGGAGTTTAAAATGATATGCGATAGTGCAGAAGTTGATCCTGATTATTTGGCAATGTTCTTTTTAGAAATGTCGAAAAGACCAAAGATAGAAAGAAAAGTATTAGCTGAAAATGCGATCAGTGTTCTTGATAGTTTCTCTATGACAGAGCCTACCGAAAACTAGTTCAGTAGACTCTTCTCATATAGGAGATTTCATATGAATAAGCTGACCCAATCAAAATCAGCTATAACTAGTATATACTAGTATTAGTATAATACCAGTCTGTAAATATACTGTTAGTTAAGTAATAGTTAGTATATAACCAGTAGGTATTATTATGGATGTAAGCACCAATCTTCAAAATGAATTATTATCAATTTCAAAAAGCCTAGATTTCGGCAGTCACAAAACCAAATGTCCTTCGTGTAGTTCAACCCGAAAGAAAAACAGATCAGATAGACCATTATCAATCACAGTCTCTTCAGATTGTGCTTTGTATCGCTGTCATCATTGTGGCATCGAGGGTAGAGTTTCGGAAAAACAGACGCACAATTTTCCTCCAAACAAAAATATTTTTAAGGCGTTAGACACCACAGTGTTCAAGCCTGACAACACTGCGAAAGACTGGTTGATGGCTAGGGGAATATCAGAAGAGGTGATTGAGAAGTTTGGGATTATCTTCTCGAAACATAAGTTTAATGGAAGCGGTGAACTACCGAGCGTTGGTTTTCCATACAAGAAAGATGGTGTGACTTATGCGATCAAATGGAGATCAGCAAGTGATGAACACAAATACTTTACGCAAACAAAAGGCGGTGCAAAAACTTTATACAACTTGCCAGAGAAACTGAATGGGCAGAAAAGAATAATAATTGCAGAGGGAGAGATGGATGTCCTGAGTCTAGCGACTGCGGGAATAGGATTCGGTGAAGATGAACACAATACTCTCATTGTATCAGTCCCAAATGGTGCGCCATCGAAAGTAAAAGACAACACAGCAGACGATAAAAAGTACGACTATCTTCGTGATGCAGAAACGATCTTGTCAAATATTGACCAGTCAATCTTACTGACTGATCAAGATACTGCGGGAGATTCTTTAAAGGAAGTGTTGGGTAGAAGGATTGGAAAAGCCAAGTCCTACGAGGTTGACTTGGGTCAATACAAGGATGTGAATGAAGTCTTAATGACAGGCGGGACAGAGAAAATTGTCGATGCGATTGAGAACGCAACACCATTACCTCTTGCGGGATTGAACACCATTTACACCTACAAAGATTCAATACAGGAATTATACGATCATGGATATCCAAAAGGTGTGCAGTTGGGTCTGCCATCGTTGGATAGGTTGATCAGCTTCAACCCATCAAATTTGTATGTGGTCACGGGCTATCCATCGCATGGAAAATCAGAATTGGTGGATGAGATGTGCATTCGTCTTGCGAAACAGGGAATGAAAACTTGCTTTGCATCCTTCGAAAAACCACCTCAGCTTCATGCATTGCAGTTGGCATCTAAGATTGTTGGTAAGCCATTCTTCAAAGGCAAAGACAATAGAATGAATCAGGAAGAAATGGAATATGCTTTAGAGTTTATTGAGAATAACTTTGTATTCCAAGATCACCAAGCGGGCAGTCCCTTCACGATTGATGGCATATTAGACTTTGCATCAAGCGCATTACTTAGAGCAGACACTTCTGTTCTAGTGATTGATCCATTTAACTTTATAGACATCAAGCAAGGCAATCAGTTGTTGACCGAAGCGATCAATAAGCTATTAACCAAAGTCACTCAATGGGCTAAACAAACTCAGTCTGTTGTCCTCTTTGTCGCTCACCCCGCCAAGCCCGCAAACAGAGACAATCTAGTTGCTACAGGTCTTGACATATCGGGGTCAATCTCTTGGTACACCAAAGCCGATTTCTTAATAAGTGTTGTTAGAAATGATAGCGATACCGATGTCCATGTTCAGAAAGTAAGATGGAACTTTCAAGGCAGTCAGGGAGTTGCTAAGTTGCGATATGATTTAAATAGTGGTAGATTTGATGAACTCTCAGAGGACATGGGTTTTGACGAAGATTACGAATGGACAACAGACTTCTAAGATTGTCGTTAATGAATTAGGCAATAAAGAGTTAAGATCAAAACATTCTTTCTCTCTCACAAAGGGAGAGCATAGTCCTTTTCACCATATGAAAGTCACTGACCAAGTGCCAATCGACAAACTCTTAATTGAAAAAAAAATCACAGTAGATCAGCACCATGTTGGTGAGAAATATACAGAAATAATTTTCAAGTCTGGTGCAAATATTGGAAGTCCTTCTTGGGAGTTTCGTGATATGAAAAATAATTTTAAACCCCCAACTCCGCCAACCAGAGCTTTGATTTTGTCTGGTGTGCAAAAATATTTACAAAACAACGCAAGTCCGAGAGTTGAAATTTTATTATGGAATGTGGTCGCCAAAGAAAAAACCCCAAGAGATCATGAGATCGACCCCTTGAGGTTTGGCTTGGATGTCCTATCAGATTATTGGTTTCCCAAAAGAAAAACCCAACAGGAAGTTAAGCTACAAAAAATGATTCTGCATTCGCTTCGTTAGAAAGGAACATTATCATCGTCTAATTCTTCCATCTTGTGCTTATTCTCTTCTAAAATCTTATCCCTCGTTTCTGTATTTGGATAGCTTGACTGTATTCTTCCCGCTAAATGCTCTTCCATACTATCACCATGCTCTCGATAGCAATCTTGAATAAGCTGTCTGATCTGAGAAGTCATGCTTCTATTGTAGGCACTAGAGATCACCTTAAGTTTTTGGTGATCTTCTTGTGATAATCTGCACATAAAGTTATGTGTCTCTTCTTTTTGTAATTCAGTCATGTTGCACTCCTTAATTTTGACTGGTCAATATTAGATACTTTAACCACCTCAACAAAGTTGGATGCGAAATCGTATCGTTTGTTTTCTGCTAGGAACTCCAATGCCTTTCTTAGTTGCTCTTCGCTGAAATATAGTTTGCGGTCAAAGATGGCATCTTGTCCATGTTCAATCGCTCTGTACTCACTGTCATAGACATAGCATTCTGTTTTATAACCCCAATGTCCATTGATTTGAGTTTTGTAATGAATGATGGTTGCATAAACCCCTCTATCAAAAAACTCTTTTATCTCTTTTCTTTGCTCGGTCATGCTACCCCCCAATGATAATAAAAGGATTCTTCTTTATTTGCTTTAAGATGACACTCTTTGCACTGATGTTGATAGCTGACCTCATCGGTTGTTCTGTCGTATGAATCAACCTGTATTCCCTCTTCGTGATACAAAAGATCAACCCCCTGTGCCACTTCACAATCAATATCCAAAGGATGTTGGTCTATCACCATTTCCTTTTCGCAGTCATCACAAAAATATTTAATCATCGTTTACTCCTTGTTTTTGTTTTCGTAATTCTTTTTGCAAGTCTTCGATTTTGCTCCTGTAAGATTTCATATCTTCTCTTATCTCCTTTATCCTCTGCTCTTTTTTCGACAGAGCATCTAATTCTTCTCGGTCTATTAAGGTTCTCCAGTCATCTAACTCTAGGATTTCAGCAATTTTTGTCATCATTTCTTTGTTGATTGCTTTTCTAACAGTTGCTTTTGAGGGGCTAAGTCTTGCATACATTGTTTTATGAAAGCCACAAATGTTTACTAATTTGTGAACATTTTTTACGATGGGATGCATAGCACATATTTTTTTGAGCAGATGAACGTCTACAGGATATTTTCTTTCTTTCTCTGTTCTTACATGACCTCTGTGATCTATGTACTGACCTTTTTCCTCATCAATATTAAACTCTCTATTGATTAGAAATTTCTCTACAATTTGCCTGTCTAAAGGTTTTCTGCTTGTTTTTTTCTTATCAGCTAATACTCCTTCTTGTTGCATCTTTCCTTTTTCATCCAACAGGGCAACATATTCAGGATCAGCACCTTCGTTTTTTGTTTTTAAAATGGAGTTTGTTTCCTCTGCTTCTTGCAAAACAGACAGATTGCAGTGAGCACTAGGAGTTGAATAATCTGTAGGAAGATTAGGCTCAATCTGTGATGGTGTCAGGATATCTTTTTCTTTAGTCATCACTCACCATCCTTTCAAAATGACTTCTTAAAAAGTTTATTTCTACCATGCTTAAATGACAATCTTCAAACCTTCTTACAGAGTATGCTGTTGCCTGTCTTATTATGTTTTCTTTAGCTTTGTTTAAGCTTTCTTGATCCAATTCATTTATTGGCTTGTCTGCACAACAAACACCCAATTTAATTTGATTCCAAGGATTAACTGCTTGTGGATTAAACTTTTCACTCTTGATAAAGAGTTCTATTTCTTCATCTGACCATTCCAATACTTCAGGTCGAACAAAAGGTAATTCCTCAGAGCCATCACATTTTGTTTTCTTTGCTATATCAAGATCAACGTTTAAACTTCCACAGTTATCACATTCAAGATGTGCCATTGACCAACCATGCTCTGACTTTTTATCTATGTACCATTGTTTATTTTCTTGTTTGTTCATGATGATTCCTCTGAATCTATTTATATTTGATACAAATTATAATGATTTAATCAGATAATGCAATCATAAAGATATCAAAAGACTAACTCCAAATAAGTATGACAATAACTTCTTGGTATCTTGGTGCGTGTAATATTGACTGGTCAATATTTAGTTAAAGGTAGTGTTGGAATATATACAGACCAAACCACGCAGAACTTTTCACC
>Ga0208029_1001008_pt1 | contig 13947 bp, 13 predicted proteins | sample MalvireepMed_s12_FD_184242 | JGI IMG/M metagenome (GOLD analysis project Ga0208029, IMG submission 184242) | Marine viral communities from the Global Malaspina Expedition - Malaspina viral metaG DeepMed_s12 (SPAdes) (version 2) | ecosystem: Environmental > Aquatic > Marine > Oceanic | place... | reverse complement strand
AAAGTGTTAAAACGTAATGATAACTTCATATGTTACAATTATTAAAATGAACTTAAATTAGCGAAATCGATATCGCAAAACATGTAAAATCTTAAATATTTGTAAAATTAGGGAAGGATTTTTTAAATGGTACCCTGTGCTATCCTGCTTGAAGCGGTTTGATTTTCAGTGCATTGCTAAAACGTTTAACTGAGTGTTTGACCGGTTCTTTTACTGTATAATGGAGTTTTGAGGATTAGGAGCGACTTCTCACTACATCACCTAGAATATAGTCTTCAATGGTAATATTAGCGTTATTGGTGTGAAGTACACTTATTTCTCCTGTGGTTTCTAAAATAACCGCTTTTACCTGATTGAGTCTGATCACATTTGCTTCTCGTAATTTAGATTGCAGTTCAGCTTGGGTGACTTTACTGGCTTTCATGTTCTCTTCTAGAACCTCACCGTTTTCCATTAATAATAGAGGATCGTTGTCTATTAGATCTTCGGCTTTTTTAGACTTGAAGCGCAATAGGGTTACTGCATAGTTTAAGGAAAAAAGCGCAAGTAGTATGAAGGCGCCCAGAAGAATTGCCGGTTTACTAGAATTGATGCTCATCCCAATAATATTACCAATGGCCACTGTGATGACAAAGTCAAAACCGGTCATTTTACTAAAACTCTTCAACCCAAAAATGCGGGTAAGAATAACCACAAGCAGAAAAATAAAAAGAGTCCCCAAAAAGACTTCGGGGACCATATTTAGATTTTTAAAAAAGTAAGAGGTTTCCATAGGTTGTATTTTGGTTAGGTTGATTTTGAAGTTACATATACAAACCTTTTTAAAAGTCTTGTTACCTATTAAATAATCACTAAAGTGTAGCTAAGACTTTGCCAAAATCACCGCTTGATAGGGGGCAAGGCTTAGTGTTTTGGCAGTCTTTTTCAGATTAGAATAATTGTTGATTTTTAGTTCTGAAAAGCTGCTGAGACCTTCTAATTCTACTGAAGTTTGCTCTTGGCTAAAGTTGAGTACGATTAGAAACTGCTCGTCGCCTAAACTACGTGTGTACGCATACACTTGCGGATGCTCTGGAATCAAGAGTTCGTAATCTCCATAAATTAAAGCGTCTGCATTTTTTCTCAAAGCAGTCAGCTTTTTAAAATGATTTAATACCGAATTCTCATCGGCTTCTTCAGCCTGAGTATTGATTTCAGTATAATTAGGATTCAACGGTAACCACGGATTTCCAGTGGTAAAACCTGCATTTTCTGAAGCGTCCCATTGCATCGGTGTTCTGCCGTGGTCACGGGAACCAAAGCGTAAATTCCACATAAATGCTTCCATATCTTCACCTTGACTTTTTGCTTTTTTGTATCCGTTAATTGCAGCGATATCCTGATAGTCTTCAATGTTTTGAAGTTTAGGATTGTTGGTCATTCCTAGTTCGTCTCCAAAATAGCAATATGGTGTTCCACGCATAGTCAAGATAAATGTGTTGAGCATTTTTGCAGACGGAGCGCGATAGGGCAGACTATCATTAGCATATCTGCTCACCATACGCGCTTGGTCGTGATTGGATAAGAAAATAGAGATCCAGCCTTTATCAGTAAAAGCACTATCCCATTTTGAAAAGGTTTCTTTAAAGGTTGAAAGATTATATCCGTCTGCTTTAGGAATATCAACCCCATCAAAGGCGTATGCCATATTGATTTCTTTACGATCAGCATCTACGAGTTCGTGCGCCTCTTCAAGTGTTCTTCCTGCGCCTTCGGCAACACTCATCACATCATATTTACTAAAAACCTGCTCGTTCATTTCTTTCAGATACTCGTGCAAGCCATCTTGCATCGCATAATACTGAATGAAGTTTTTTTCAAAACCCTCTGGAAACTCAGGAAATGTAGTGTCTTTTGCTGCAAATTGAAACGCATCAAGTCTAAAGCCGTCAACGCCTTTCTCTGCCCAAAAGGTCATAATATCATATACCTCTTGGCGTACTTTAGGATTCTCCCAGTTTAGATCGGGCTGTTTTTGAGAGAAATAATGCAGGTAATATGCATCGGTTTTCTCATCATATTTCCAGGCATTTCCTTTGGCATCAAAAAGGCTATAGCGGTAAGGTGGGGCTCCTTTTTCTGCGGGCCACCAGTGGTAATAATCACGATAGGGATTGTCTCTAGAACTACGACTTTCTTTAAACCACGGGTGCTCATCGCTGCTGTGATTTACCACAATGTCCATCACAAGTTTAATATCTCTTGCGTGCATCTCAGAAAGCATTGTGTCAAAATCTTCCATAGTGCCAAAGTTGCTCATGATATTTCTATAATCGCTCACATCGTAGCCATTATCATCGTTGGGCGAACTGTAAATCGGATTGAGCCATACGGCAGTAACTCCAAGATCTTTTACATAATCTAGCCGGTTGATGATTCCTTGTAGATCTCCTACACCGTCACCATCTGTATCCTGAAAACTTCTAGGATAGATTTGATAAACTATAGCTTCTTTCCACCATTTCTTGTCAATAGACTGTTCTTCTTCGTGGGTGACGACTGGTTCTTTTTTCTTTTCGGCACAGCTGTAGAGTGTCAAACTGATTAAACTTATAAGTAAAATTTTTTTCATTGTTCTGGTGTTAATATGGTGATAGGTAGAACTTGGTGTTTTCTAAGTATTTGTTCTTGAATAGGGTATGACCAAATCTTAAGGTTAAAATAGCGATTTAAAAGATCACTACAACGCTTTCGTTTCTTTTTTTATGCAGCTAGTAAATTATATTGGTTTGTTTCCTAAACGCTTTTATAAGTTTATTTTTGTTGTAAATATGTAACTATGACACCAGTTCAAGTATGGATTTCAGCAGCCCGCCTGCGTACACTACCACTTTCGGTTTCAGGAATAATTGTAGGTAGCGCGCTTGCTTACCACGCGGGGGTTTTTAGGTGGGATATTTGTATTCTGGCTTTGCTGGCGACTTTAGGGTTTCAAGTACTTTCTAATTTTGCTAATGATTATGGCGATGGAGTAAAAGGAACCGATAATCACGAGCGTATAGGTCCTGCGCGAGCGATGCAAAGCGGTCTTTTAACGGCCAAACAATTAAAGAACGGAATGATTTTTACCGCGACTCTAACCCTTTTAATAAGTATTGCGCTTATTTACACGGCCTTTGGTTGGGAGCGCTTTTTAGAGTCTACCGTATTCTTTGTTTTAGGCATTTTGGCGATTTTGGCTGCAATAAAATATACCGTAGGCAAAGGCGCTTATGGCTATCGTGGCCTAGGCGATTTGTTTGTGTTTATATTTTTTGGTTTGGTCGCAGTTGTGGGAAGCTATTACCTCTATGCGCTACATCTGGATTGGACGGTTTTTCTACCCGCATTAACGATTGGGTTTTTAAGTATTGCGGTGCTCAATCTTAATAATATGAGAGATCGTCTGAGCGATACACGAGCAAATAAAAACACGCTCGCCGTATTTTTAGGGGGGACTAAGGTCAAGTATTATCATTATTCTTTGATCCTTGGTGCTTTTTTAGCGAGTTTACTCTTCTTTTATCTTACAAATACATTCTTGTGGTCTGCAATCGCATTTGTGGTTTTTATTCCGTTAGGTAAGCATTTAATCTATGTTTCAAAAAATGAAAACCCGGCCTTGCTTGATCCTGAGCTTAAAAAAGTGGCATTGGCTACTTTCTTCTTTTCGGTCTTATTTACTTTGGGTTTTCTGTTTTAAATCTTTTTTTAACGAAAACTTATAGTAAAGGATTTTTTGATGTGCTTCTGCTTGACGAAATTTAGTTGCAAAAATTCAGAATTATGAAAATTACCTACTACGGACAAAATTGTTTTGCCTTTGAAACTGAAAAAGCAACGATTCTTACAGATCCGTTTATTACCGGAAACGAACTAGCCAAAGACAAAGTTGATATTTCAGCTTTAAAACCAGATTATATTTTTTTGACGCACGCGCATCAAGACCATACGTTAGATGCTGAAGCTATTGCCAAACAAGCTGATGCTGTTATTGTGAGCAATTTTGAGATCGCAAATTATTATGGTGAAAAAGGAATCGAAACGCATCCTATGAATCACGGCGGGAGTTGGTCATTTCCTTTCGGAAAAGTAAAGTATGTAAATGCGATTCATACGAGTTCATTCCCCGACGGAAGTTATGGTGGTCAGCCGGGCGGATTTATTTTTAGTATCGACGGAAAAACTATTTATATGGCAGGGGATACCGCGCTTACAATGGATATGAAGCTCATCCCGATGGAGTTTGATCTTGACCTTGCGATTTTGCCTATAGGTGACAACTTTACTATGGGAATCAAAGACGCTGTTCTAGCAAGTGATTTTGTCGAATGTAAAAATATCATCGGGTGTCACTATGATACCTTTGGCTACATTGAGATTGATCACGAGGGTGCGATCAAAGCCTTCGATGCAGTTGAAAAGCAACTTACACTTTTAGAAATTGGTAGTTCATACGAACTCTAAACACACCATTTTTGACAGCATCTTATAAAAAATTCGTTTTAAAATTTAAACGCCCCAGCGGGACTTCGCGGGGCGTTATGAATGTAAAGGAGACCTGGTTTATCAAAATTGAAGAACTGGGTAAGGTTGGTTTTGGAGAATGCGGAATCTTACGCGGACTCAGTATTGACGACCGTCCAGATTATGAAGAAACGCTAAAATGGGTTTGCGAAAACATTCATCTTGGAGAAGAAACCCTTTATGAGCGGCTTACCGATTTCCCGAGCATTCAGTTTGGGGTAGAAATGGCGTTTAGATCCTTTCGTGCTCAAAATCCTTTTGAACTTTTTCCTTCAGCATTTACTCAGGGAAAAGAAGGAATCGCCATTAACGGACTTATCTGGATGGGAGCACCCGATTTTATGCAGGAGCAAATAAGCGACAAACTTGCTGCCGGATTTGATTGTATAAAGATGAAAATCGGTGCGATAGATTTTGATGCTGAAATTGAATTGCTTCAAGGAATACGAGACCGTTTTCCGAAAGAAAAGATTACACTACGTGTAGATGCTAATGGTGCTTTTGCTCCAGCCGAAGCGTTAAAGAAATTAGAACGTCTTGCTGCATTAGATTTACACTCTATTGAGCAACCTATAAAACAACATCAGGAAAATGAGATGGCGCAGTTGTGTGCAAAAACACCCTTGCCTATTGCGCTGGATGAAGAATTGATCGGTGTTTTTGGTTATGCCAAGAAAAAAGAATTACTGCAAAAAATAAAGCCACAATACATTATTTTGAAACCCAGCTTAGTCGGTGGCTTCCGCGGCTGCGATACTTGGATTCAACTTGCAGAAGAGCAGGGCATAGGATGGTGGATAACTTCAGCATTAGAAAGTAATATTGGCCTCAATGCCATTGCACAATACACCTATTCAAAACAAACCACAATTCCGCAAGGATTGGGTACTGGTGCGTTATATACAAATAATGTATCTTCCCCTTTAGAAATTAAACACGGTGAATTGTGGTACGTACCTGAGAATCGCTGGAGTTTTCAATTTTAATTTATGTTTATAGCACAGGCGTATAAAGCGTTGCACGAGTTTTGGAGGTATCTGGTGGGCTCGGTTCTTATTTTTGTTGCCTCAGGAATTGGTCAAATACCACTTACACTTGCCATTCTGGGAAAACTATGGATGGATAATGACGGCAATTTTGAAGGATTAGGGGAAGCAATGGGCAGCCTCGATCAAGCTTCGTTGATGGGGGTATTGGATAAAAACTTGACTTTGTTCCTCTTGTTATTATCTTTTGTTTTTGCTCTTGGCGGAGTTTTTCTTGCTGTAAAATATCTACATCAGCAGAAGATGAAAGACATCATTACCACAAGGAAGAAATTTGATTGGGGGCGCGTTTGGTTTGCGTTTATAATGATTGCCATTTACACCATAGGAACTACTTTGCTCTCCTATTTTATGGTGCCGGAAGAATTTGAAGTTACCTTCGATTTGATTCCGTTTTTAATTTTGTGTGTGGTTGCCATTCTTTTTGTGCCCATTCAAACCAGTGTCGAAGAATTTGTGTTTAGAGGATACCTGATGCAGGGTTTTGGTATTTTGGCAAAAAACAGATGGTTTCCCTTGCTGATGACTTCGTTTATTTTTGGAGGATTACATTATTTTAATCCAGAAGTTCGTGCTATGGGTGACATTGTAATGGTATTCTATTTTGGTACCGGTTTACTTCTGGGAATTATGACCTTGATGGATGAAGGAATGGAGCTTGCATTAGGGTTTCACGCAGCAAACAATTTAATTTCAGCCTTATTAGTTACCGCTGATTGGACCGCATTTCAAACCTATTCTATTTTTAAAGATATCTCAGATCCCACTGCCGGAATTGTAGACGTATTGCCCGTTTTTATAATTTATCCTATCTTTTTAGGGATTTTGGCTTATAAGTATAAATGGACCGGCTGGAAGGAAAAGCTTTTTGGTCCAGTTGACAAGCCAAAAGAATTACAGCTTGACGATAATTTAGTGCCTGATTAAATTTAAAGTGATGTCTAAATATCCTGTACACCCAGAATTTCAACTTAACGGAACTTCCTATAAGGCTTCCGGGCTTAGAGATTTTGCTCAGGAGATTCAGAAAACAGGAGAACTTTATGAGCAAGAACTTGGCGAATTTATCCTAGACTGGCTCAATGATAAAGATTATGTTTTAGTCAATACTTCGGGTTCTACAGGAGCTCCTAAAAGTATCAAGCTTCTTAAAAAACATATGATCAATAGCGCTAAAGCTACAGGAAAGCGCTTTAAGTTAGAAGCAGGAACCACAGCTCTACATTGCTTGCCTACGCGTTTTATCGCCGGAAAATTGATGCTTGTACGCGCCGTAATTTTAGGCTGGAAACTCGATGTTGTTCCGCCAAAATCCAATCCGTTAGATCAGGTGTTGAAGCGTTATGATTTTTCTGCAATGACGCCTTTTCAGCTTGATAACAGTATTGCAAGAATGCATTTGCTGGCTAAACTCATTGTAGGTGGCGGGCCATTTTCACAAACTTTAAAAGAGCTGGTTCAGGATTGTCCGACCAAAATTTACGAGACCTACGGAATGACAGAAACCGTAACCCATATCGCAGTACGTCGCGTAAATTCAAAAAAGAATAGAGAAACAGAACCTCCATTTAAAACGCTTAGCAAAGTCACCGTGAGTAAAGACGAGCGTGGTTGTCTGGTTATCAAAGCGCCCAAAGTTGCGACAGATCCTATAGTGACTAACGATTTGGTGGATTTAATTTCCTATAAGAAATTCCAATGGTTAGGTCGCATTGATAATGTCGTAAACAGCGGCGGCATCAAATTGTATCCAGAATCTATCGAGAAAAAACTGGCGCATCAAATAGATGTTCCGTTTATCGTAGGCGCAGAACAAGATGATGCTTTAGGAGAACGCCTCATACTTGTTATTGAATGCGATAGTTTTGACGCTTCCCGTCTCAATTTTGAGGTTTTAGGAAAGTATGAAACTCCAAAACGTATCTTTTGCACACCTAAGTTCGTACGCACGCATAACGGAAAAGTAAAGCGTGGCGCTACCTTAAAGTCCCTTACTGCAGCCGAAGAAATTTAGGCACAATTTATGCTTACTTAGAAGCCGTACAGAATTCTTAGAATTAGGTTTAACTTAGTATCTTTAGCAAAAATTTATATTATGCGCTATTTTTTTATTATCGCAATCACTTTATTTTCAATGCAGTCGATCTATGCTCAGTACGGGTATGGTAGAGGCTACGGGGGTTATGGCGGTTACGGTCGCAGCCGAATGAGCAGTATGGGAGCCAGTCAAACACCTCAAGGTCCAACCGAAGAACCTCCTACAGCTGCAGAAATTGCCGAAGAGCGTTTGCCGGATTATGTTGCCGAGTTTGAACTTGACCCTTTTCAAACCGAAGTGCTACGCACCTATCTCGAAGATTATTTTAATAATATAATGGCATTGCAAAAAGATCAAACCAAAGATCAGGAAACTATGCGTAAAGATTTTGAGCGTATGCAAAACGAGTTTAAAACCAATCTGAAATCTATAATGACCGAAGAAGAAGTAGAAAAACTCATCGCGATGGATTTTTCCAGTTCCGCAGTGCGAAAGCGAAAAAAGAAACGAGATAATTAATATAGAAAAGGTGCTTTAAGCACCTTTTTTTATTGGAGCCTAATATGTAATTTAGGTACGACTTTTAAAATCTCCTAATGCATAGATTTCTTTACCTAACCGTTTTTTCCATCTTTCTTTCTTTTACTACTTACGCTCAAATTTTACCTGAACGCGATCGTGCGGCTTTGGTAGATAAAATACTTGAAGAGCGTTTTAAACGTGTTTTGCCTGATGTGATGTCGCGTACCGGCATTGATATGTGGGTGCTTATCACGCGGGAGTATAATGAAGATCCTGTTGTGCGTACCATGTTACCGGCGACTTGGCTCAATGCAAGAAGGCGTACCATGCTCGTTTTTTATTGGGATGAAGATCGATTCAAATTAGAAAAACTAGCGGTGGCCCGCTACAATATAGGTGAGAATATCACTTCGGCTTGGGATAAAGAAAAGCAACCTGATCAATGGGAAGCTTTGATGCAACTCATTGAGGAGCATGATCCGGAGAAAATCGCATTGAATTATTCTGATAGCTACGGAATCGCAGACGGAATTTCCAAAACAGATTATGAGTTGTTTATGAAAGCCCTTCCTGAAACTTATAAAAACAAGGTAGTTTCAGCTGAAGCTCTTGCGGTAGGTTGGATTGAAACACGCAGCGCACTTGAGATGCAACTTTTTGAAGAGTTGGTGGGCATTACACATGACATTATACAGGAAGCATTCAGTTCAAAAGTCATAACGCCTGGTAAAACTACGACCGAAGATGTGGTTTGGTTTTTTAGACAAAAGGTTACCGAGATGGGACTGGATACGTGGTTTCACCCTACAGTAGATATTCAACGTTCTAACGAACCGCTTGAAAGTCATATCACAGCTTTTACAAATCATAGCGAAGGACAGGTTATTCAGCCCGGCGATTTGCTGCATTGTGATTTTGGTATTTCTTATTTACGACTGAATACAGATTGCCAGGAGCACGCTTATGTTTTAAAAGAAGGAGAAACGAAAGCACCAGATTTTCTAGAGGAAGCCTTCAAAAAAGGAAATCAGGTTCAGGATATTTTTACTTCAAACTTTGCTACCGGAAAAACCGGAAATGAGATTTTATTAAAATCCCTTGCTGAAGCTAAATCAGCTGGTTTACAGCCGTCAATATATACACATCCACTTGGGTTGTACGGGCATTCTGCTGGACCTACCATCGGGATGTGGGATGCACAAGAAGGCGTTCCCGGTCCGGGCGACTATCCACTTTATGAGCATACCGCTTATGCGATAGAATTAAACACGACCGTAAACATTCCGCAATGGGGGAAAGATATTCGCATTATGCTTGAAGAGGATGGTTTTTGGGGACCAAAGGGTTTCAAGTACATCAACAAACGTCAGGAAGAACTGATCCTTATTGACTAAGCTTGAGCAGCCGCTTGCTTTGCTCTTTTCTTACGTAAGGCCATAACGCTAATCGATAATAAAATTCCTCCAAAAGCGAGACAGGCTCCTACAAGTTCTGGCGATGTGTAACCATATCCCGCTGCGATAGGTAGGCCTCCTAAAAAGGCACCTACAGCATTAGCGATATTAAAAGCCGCTTGATTTACCGAAGAAGCAAGCATTTCTGATTCTTTGGCCGATTTGATCATTAACATTTGAATGGAAGGTGCTGTTGAAAAAGCAAAAGCTCCTGTGACAAATACCATAAGTAACATCGCCCATTGAATAGGTGCAATTAAAGAAATTGTGATTAGACAAAGCGTCATTGCGCTTAACAAGATCGCAGTAGCTTTTATGGGTGAAAAGGTGTCGGCAAGTTTTCCGCCAAGCACATTTCCACAGGTCATTCCTAGTCCGGCAAGCATAAGAATGAAAATGACCATATCGTTATCAAAGCCACTAACTTCGGTAAGCAAAGGTGTGATGTAGCTGTACCACGCAAAAAAGCCTCCGGTTCCTATGGCGGTAATGGCCAGAATAAGCCAGAGTTCGGTACGTTTAAAAATCTTTAAAGCTTGTTTGATAGGAATAGGTTCTGATTTTTCAATCTTCGGAAGCCAAAAGCGAATGGCAATTACGGTGAGTAAGCCTATAAAAACCACGATCATAAAGGTGTAGCGCCACGAAATATTATGACCTACATAGGTGCCTAAAGGAATACCAATAATATTAGCCACCGTTAGTCCACTAAACATCATAGCTACGGCGCTGGCCGCTTTTTCTTTGGCAACGAGTCTGCTAGCAACCACAGCACCTACGCCAAAAAACGCACCATGAGGTAAGCCAGAAAGCAATCTTGAAATTAGCATTAAGCCGTAACTCGAAGCAAAAACCGAAAGCGAGTTGAAGACTGTAAACCCGATCATCAAGGATAAAAGAATCTTTTTTGGCGAATAATTACCGGCAATTCCAACCAGAATTGGGGCGCCAATAACGACGCCTAAGGCGTAAGCAGAGATAAAGTGCCCCGCTTGAGGAATAGTGACGTTCAGATCTTTAGCCACATCCGGCAAGATTCCCATCATCACAAACTCGGTCATACCAATTCCAAAACCACCTATTGCAAGAGCAATCAGACTCTTTTTAAACATAAAAAATGTATTTTTTAACCTGTTAGATATTTCAGCAGGTCACAATTTTGCAAATATAGGATAGTTATTTGGGCTAATACTGTTTAGACTTAACCGATTTAGTCGAGTATAACAGTAAAAATAAAACAGGTTTACTATAGGTGTTATCTATAGTAAACCTGTTTTTGTAAGATTATCAATATTGAAAGCTTCAGGCTTATCACGAAGTAGGGCACTAAACTTGAATCACACCGAGGTTGAATTTTTTCTCAATAGGTGCATGATTTGCTGCTTCAATTCCGGTAGAGATCCATTTTCTCGTATCTAATGGGTCGATAATCGCGTCGGTCCAAATGCGAGAAGCGGCGTAATATGGTGAAACCTGCTCGTCATAACGGGCTTTGATTTTGTCATATAGTTCTTTTTCAACTTCGGGCGTGATCTCTTTGCCTTGTTTTTTAAGCGAAGCCGTTTCAATTTGGAGTAAGACTTTGGCAGCGCTGTTACCGCTCATTACCGCTAATTCAGCCGAAGGCCAGGCAGCGATCAATCGAGGATCATAAGCTTTACCACACATCGCATAATTTCCGGCTCCGTAAGAGTTTCCAACTACAATGGTGAATTTAGGCACTACGCTATTGCTCACGGCATTTACCATTTTGGCCCCGTCTTTTATGATGCCTCCGTGTTCACTTTTGCTTCCCACCATAAAGCCGGTAACATCTTGTAGAAAAACCAGTGGTATTTTTTTCTGATTACAATTGGCAATAAAACGAGTGGCTTTATCTGCGCTGTCGCTATAGATCACACCACCAAACTGCATCTCGCCCTTTTTAGTTTTTACGATCTTGCGCTGGTTGGCAACAATACCTACCGCCCAACCGTCAATGCGCGCATAAGCGGTGATCAAGGTTTGACCATAACCTTCTTTGTACTCTTCATATTCCGAATTATCAACCAGACGTTTTATAATTTCGGTCATATCGTATTGGTCGCTTCGCTTGGCAGGCAGGATTCCATAGATATCTTGCGGATCTTCTTTGGGTTTTGCTGCTTCGATTCGGTTATAACCGGCTTTTTCAAAATCACCTATTTTACCCATTATATTTTTAATGCGTGTAAGTGCATCCCGGTCGTCAGAAGCTTTATAGTCGGTAACTCCACTAATCTCGCAATGCGTAGTTGCTCCGCCTAAAGTTTCATTGTCAACCGTTTCACCAATGGCGGCTTTTACGAGATAACTTCCAGCGAGAAAAATACTCCCGGTCTTATCTACGATCATCGCCTCATCGCTCATAATGGGCAAGTAAGCACCTCCTGCAACACAGCTACCCATCACGGCACTTATTTGAGTAATGCCCATACTACTCATCACCGCATTATTTCTAAAAATGCGACCAAAATGCTCTTTGTCAGGGAAGATCTCATCTTGCATAGGCAAGTAGACCCCGGCACTGTCAACGAGATAGATGATAGGTAATTTATTTTCTATGCTTAGTTCTTGTGCCCGCAAGTTCTTTTTTCCTGTAATGGGAAACCAGGCTCCGGCTTTTACGGTAGCATCATTTGCAACGACAATACATTGCTTTCCACTTATGTGTCCTATTTTAACTACAACCCCGCCACTAGGGCAGCCACCGTGCTCTTCATACATTCCTTCACCGGCAAAAGCGGCAATTTCAATAGCTTTTTCGGCATCATCCATTAGAAAATCAATGCGCTCCCGAGCGGTGAGTTTTCCTTTGTCGTGATGCTTAGCTATGCGTTTTTCGCCACCGCCCAGCTTTACTTTGGCCAAGCGATGCTTTAAATCGGAAACAAGAAGCTTATTGTGATCTTCGTTTTTATTGAATTTTAAATCCATCTATAAATTATATAAAGAGCATTCCTAGAGGCTTTAAGAATTAAACCGGAAACACTCACGTATTGTAAAATTGAATGTTAACGAAAATACGAAATCACTCCCTCATGAAATCGTTATACTTATGTGAAAAACGCGATATTTGCTTTTTAAACCAAAACCCAAGGACGCTTGAAATGCTGTTAAGCTTGAAAACAAGTTGGGTAAATTTTAGCTTTTGATGTCTGTCAGAGCTTTAAACAAACTATTATGATGAATAAGAATACAGTACTAGGTTGGGCAACGTTTATAATGATCGTTGTAGGCTTAGGACTTATAGGATTAGGAGCCTTTAAATATTCTGAAGTTGCCGGTTGGGGATTTGCTTCTGTAGGTATAGGTTTCTTTGCAATTGCTTGGGTTTTTAATGCATTAAAAGGAAGAGTTTAATGGCAGACCAAGCGCTCAAAGAACAACTTCTAAAACACCTAAAGGGCGGCGAGGCATTTATGCCGGTAAGTGAGCTTCTTGAGAAAATCTCATTTAAAAAATCGGGTAAGCGCCCTGTGGGGTTGCCGTATTCCTTTTATGAGATCTTCTATCATATGGTGTATGCCCAGAAAGATATTTTGAGCTATTGCACAGCTGAAGATTACAAACTACCCGCTTGGCCACGCGATTATTGGCCTGATACCAGTAGCGCAGTTTCAAAGGAGTCTTGGGAAGCGCTTAAAAATCAATTTAAGGAGGATCAAAAACAACTGGCTGTGTTTGTCGAAACTGTAGACACCCATTTACTTGATGTGGTTAAGCACGGTAAAGAGCAAACGGTGCTACGCGAATTGATGCTGGTCATCGAACACAACGCATATCATGCAGGGCAGTTGGCCATTATTCTTAGGTTGTTGGGTTTGCTTTAAGCCAAGAATTCTTGTAAGTTGAAGGATAAAATTTAGATTCAAAAAAATAAAACAAACGGAACATGAGTGACGATAAAAAAATAATATTTTCAATGACCGGGGTGAGTAAAACCTTTCCCGGTGCCAATACTCCGGTACTTAAAAATATCTACCTGAGTTTTTTCTACGGAGCCAAAATCGGAATTCTGGGGCTTAACGGTTCGGGTAAATCTACTTTGCTGAAAATCATTGCCGGGATTGACAAAAACTATCAAGGAGATGTAACTTCAGATAAAGAATTCTCTGTGGGTTACCTAGAACAAGAACCACAGTTAGACGATGAGAAAACGGTACTCGAGGTAGTAAAAGAAGGAGCCGCAGATACAGTTGCAATTCTTGATGAATATAATAAGATCAATGATCAGTTTGGATTAGAAGAGGTGTACAGTGATCCAGATAAAATGGAAAAGCTGATGAACCGTCAGGCTGTACTTCAAGATGAGATTGATGCA